>ENA-OQIR01000142-OQIR01000142.1-human-gut-metagenome-genome-assembly--contig:-NODE-142-length-32696-cov-3.356105_pt1 | contig 32696 bp, 39 predicted proteins | sample MGYA00242580_ERZ504745 | MGnify/ENA primary metagenome ERZ504745 (study PRJEB26092, sample SAMD00036214) | human gut metagenome | host: Homo sapiens | study: EMG produced TPA metagenomics assembly of...
GGCAACGACAGCGCCCTTGCCTACGTGCACGCCCTCCAGGACCACGGCATTGGCGCCGATCATAACGTCGTCCTCGATGATGACGGGCGTGGCACTGGCGGGCTCCACGACGCCTGCCAGCACGGTGCCGGCGCCGATGTGGCAGTTCTTGCCCACGGTGGCGCGGCCGCCCAGCACAGCGCCCATGTCGATCATGGAGCCTTCGCCAATGACGGAGCCGATGTTGATGATGGCGCCCATCATGATGACGGCGCGATCGCCAATCTCGACACGGTCGCGGATGATCGCGCCCGGCTCGATGCGGGCGTTGATACCCTTGAGGTCGAGCATGGGCACGGCGGAGTTGCGGCAGTCGTTCTCTACGTCGTAGTAGTCGATGGAGTCGGCGTTGGCGTCGAGGATTGCCTTGAGCTCATCCCAGTCACCAAAGACGGTCTTGCCACGACGACCGCCGTAGACGTGCGCATTGCCCCACTGGACCTTCATGCCCGGCTTTTCGCGCACGTACAGTTTGACGGGCGTTTTCTTGGGCGCGGTTGCGATGTAGTTGATAATCTCCTGTGCATTCATCTCGGCTGCATTACTCATTTGCTGTCTCTCCTTTGAGTGGATCCGGTTGATACCTGGTTAGGCAAACATGACCTGGTCGAACGTATAGAAGCCAGGCTCGCGGGTGACGAGCTTCTGCGCGGCTGCCAGGCGCCGTTGACGAAGATCTGACGGCTCGTGGCGCGGTGCGTGAGCGTGACCTCCTCGTCCTGGCCGAAAAAGCTTACCTCGTGCACGCCGGCGACGGTGCCGCCGCGCAGCGAGTGCATGCCGATCTCCTTGGGGTCGCGCGCGCCGCACATGCCCTCGCGGCCATAGACGGGGTGGTAGCCTGCCTCGGGCTCGGCTTCGACGACGGCGTCGAGCAACAACTTGGCGGTGCCGCTGGGGGCGTCGACCTTTTGATTATGGTGCGTCTCGACGATTTCGCAGTCAAAGCCGGGCAGCTCGCGCGTGGCCTGGGCAACCAGATGGCGCAGGGCGGCGATACCGATAGAGTAGTTGCCCGAGTGCATAACACGGGCGTTCTGACCCAGCTCGCGCAGGCGATCCACCTGCTCGGGCGTATAGCCCGTGGTGCCGGAAACGAGTGCGGCACCCGTGCGCTCGACATAGGCGACAACGGCATCGAAGGTCACGACGTTCGAGAAGTCGATGATTACATCGGCGGCCGGTGCGCTCTCGAGCTCGGACAAGTCGAAGCCGATCTGGGCGACGATGTCAAAAACGGGCTCTCCAGCGGTGTTGACAATGCCCTCGGCGGTGGTGCGGATGAGCGAGCCCATGCGGCCCGTTCCCATAATGACGGTCTTAATCAAGCAGACCAGCTCCTTTCAGAGCATCGGTAAGTGCGGAGCGCGTGTCGTCTGCCATGGGGCACAGCGGCATGCGGTAGTTTGCTCGATCATACCCATCTGGGCGAGTGCTTCCTTGACGGGGATGGGGTTGACCTCGCTAAAGAGGGCATTGATGAGCGGCTGGCCGGCAATCTGGATATCGCGGGCGCGCTCCACGTCGCCGTCCAGATAGGCGCGGCACATGTCGTGCACGAGCTGCGGCTGAACGTCGGCCCACACGCTGATGGTGCCCGAAGCGCCCAGGCTCATGAGCGGCACGGTGAGGGCGTCCTCGCCCGAGTACATGCGGAAGTCGTCGGACAGCAGGTGGGCGATCTTGGCCGCGTAGGCGACGTTGCCCGAGGCTTCCTTAATACCCATGATGTTGGGATGTGCGGCCAGGCGCTCTACGTTGCGCTCGCTGATGCCGCAGCCGCAACGGCCGGGGATGTTGTACAGGATGCAGGGGATGTCCACGGCATCGGCGACGGTCTTAAAGTGCTGGTAGATGCCCTCTTCGTTGGACTTGTTGTAGTAGGGGGTGATGAGCAGCAGGCCGTCGGCTCCCATGCCCTGGTAGGTGAGCGACTTGGTGAGCATCGTCTGCGTGGAGTTGGAGCCCGAGCCGGCGATGACAGGGACGCGTCCTGCAACATGCTTGACCACGGCGGCGACGACGGAGTTGTCCTCGTCATCGGTCATCGTGGCGCTCTCGCCGGTGGTGCCCAGGGTGAGGATGGCGTCGGTGCCGTTTTGCAGGTGGAAATCGATAAGGCGCTCGAGTGCGTCAAAGTCGACGCTGCCGTCCTTTTTAAACGGCGTAACAAGGGCGACGATTGAGCCTCGAGATTGCGGATGTCCATGTTCTTCTCCTTCGCGTCCGCGATCTGGATGCGTTTGTTCCATTGGGCGGCGACTGTCAGGCGCTCGTCTTGGGCGCGACGGCGGGCACTTTCGGCGCGCGACTTGGCCAGCAGCTCTCGGCCGCTCGGCAGCACGTCGAGCGTGGCAAAATAATCGCCCGGGCGCTCGGCGCGGCGGATGAGGTCGGCTGAGCCATCGGGACGCAGCAGGACCTCGGCGGAGCGCAGCCGTCCGTTGTAGTTGTAGCCCATGGAGTAGCCATGCGCGCCGGTATCGTGGATCACGAGCACATCGCCCATGTCGATCTGCGGTAGCTCGCGGTCGATGGCGAACTTGTCGTTGTTCTCGCATAGGTTGCCCGTGATGTCGTAGGTGTCCGTGACGGGCGCTGTGGTCTTGTCGTCGCCACCCGCTGACCCATTACCGTAATGTGGTGGTAGGCGCCGTACATGGCAGGACGGATCAGATCGACGGCGCTTGCGTCGACACCGATATAGTCCTTGTAGATCTGCTTTTCGTGGATAGCCTTGGTGACCAGGCAGCCGTAGGGCCCCATCATAAAGCGGCCCATCTCGGTGCAGATGGCCACATCGCCCATACCGGCGGGAACCAGGATTTCGTCGTAGGCCGCGTGCACCCCTCGCCGATGGCGTGAATGTCGTTGGCCTGCTGCTCGGGCAGATAGGGGATGCCGACGCCGCCGGACAGATTGATGAAGGCGACATGTGCACCGGTCTCGCGCTCCAGGCGCACGGCAAGCTCAAAGAGGATGCGCGCGAGCTTGGGGTAGTAGTCGTTGGTGACGGTGTTGCTGGCAAGGAATGCGTGGATGCCAAAGTCCTCGGCGCCTTTGGCTTTGAGCATGTGGAAGGCCTCGAAGAGCTGCTCGGTGGTCATGCCGTATTTGGAGTCGCCGGGGTTATCCATGATGCCGTTGGAGAGCTGGAACAGGCCGCCCGGATTAAAGCGGCAGCTGACCGTCTTGGGGATGGGGCCCGCGACGCGCTCAAAGAACTCGATGTGGCTGATGTCGTCAAAGTTGACGATGGCGCCCAATTTGTCGGCGAGCTCAAAGTCCGCTGCCGGCGTGTCGTTGGACGAGAACATGATGTCGTGTCCCGTGATGCCCAGCGAGCGGGCGATCATGAGCTCGGTATAGCTCGAGCAATCGCAGCCGCAACCGTATTCGTTGAGAATGGAGATGAGCGCCGGGTTGGGATTTGCCTTGACGGCAAAGTATTCCTTAAAGCCTGGGTTCCATGCAAAGGCATCGCGCACCTCTTGCATGTTGCGGCGGATGCCCGCCTCGTCATATAGATGAAACGGCGTGGGGAACTGCTCGACGATATGCTCGAGCGTCTCCTTGTCCACAAACGGCTGCTTGGCCGCATATGCCTCGTTGGGAGTCAATGCCATGTCCCGTAAACCTCGCTATCCAGACGGCGCCATCTGCGCATCGAATCCGCATAGCGTGGACCCAATGTCCGGATAGCGCTCCTGCATTGCTGCAGACAGTCCTGCGGGTGTTTCCCGCAGGCCCACCAGGTTGTTCGTGCCCGAAAAGCCCAGTTCGGCGGGTTTCGCCTCCCCACGGGGTCAAAGCCTGCCGGCTCGCCCGCGGTTCTTCGTGCCCGCGCCTCTATCAAGTGGTAACGACCCTACCACGTTGCACTTTACCAAACAAGAGTATTCGTATATAACGTTTAAAAAATGCAGGGATATGCTGGAAATAAGGGTGCGGCAATCTTGCGGCACAATAAGATGGCAACTGGCGCGCACCTATGAAAGGAACCTTTATGACCGAGCTCCAAGAACTCCGTCGCTATCGGCGCGACTTGCACAGGATCCCGGAGCTCGACTTCGATCTTCCACAGACTATCGCTTATATTGAGGGCGTGTTGAGGCCGCTCGCCTGCGAGGTGACCCATCCGTGTCCCAGCTGTGTCTGCGCTTTCTTCGATGCCGGTACGGACGCCGCGCATGCTACGGCGATTCGCGCCGACATGGATGCCCTGCCCATCGCGGAGGCAACGGGCGCGGCCTTTGCCTCGACGCATCCCGGCAAGATGCATGCGTGCGGTCACGACGGTCACATGGCCATGGCGCTCGCGGCGGCGACTTTTGTCGACCGAGCGGTTCGTGAGCAGCCGGGTGCCATCAAGCGCAACGTGCTCTTTGTGTTTCAGCCGGCCGAGGAAACGACCGGTGGCGCCAAGACGGTGTGTGAGAGCGGCGTATTCGAGCGCTATGGGGCAGATCGCATCTTCGGGTTCCACGTATGGCCCGACCTGCCTGCAAACACGTTGGCGAGCTGCTCCGGTCCATTGCTGGCGCGCTCGAGTGAGACGCACGTACGCATTCACGGGACAAGTATCCATATCGCCAAGACTTACGGCGTTCCCGTAAACGAATCACACGATGCGGCGCTGGCGGCTGCCAAGTTCTTGGTCGCCGAGCGCGAATTGATGGACGAGCTGGGCACCGACGAGCCTGTATCGGCAAGTTTGGTCTGCTGCAGGCCGGTACCGTTTGCAATGCGGTGGCGGGGGAGGCCCATGTGGCCGGCAGCCTGCGTGTGTTTACAGACGACATGTTCGACCGTGCACGCGAGGGCGTGCACCGCGTGCTTGATGAGGCATGCGCTGCAACGGGCTGCACGTACGATCTCGACTTTGCCGAGGCTATCCGCCGGTTGACAACGACCCCGAGCTATTTGCCAATGTCGCGCCTGCTTTGCCCGAGCTGCAGCTCGTGATGAGCCTTTGCTGATTGCCGAGGACTTCGCTTTCTATCAGCGCCATCTGCCGGGTGTGTTCTTCTTGCTGGGCACGGGTGTGCCAGAGGGGCAAGAAAACCCGATTGACGCTGATGCTGCCCAGCCTATGCGATGAGTGCCCTTCACACCGATACCGTGCTCTTTGACGAGGAAGTCCTGCTCAAAGGACTCGATGTCTACAAACGATTGCTTGGCTTGGAGTGACGATGGAACGACGCCGATGGTCTGCCGTGTATAGTCCTGGTGGGTGCGGGTGCGGCTTGCTGCTGCTCCCGGTTATTGCTGTGAGCATTGGCGTGATGTTTGCGCTTGCTGGACTGGCAGCAGCGGCACTTGCGCTGTTGATTGTGGCCATTGGCGTGACGATTTGGCTATGCCGTTCTCGCGAGCAACGCCGTGCCGACGGCAAGACCAATGTCGGCTGGGTCGTCTTCCTGATTATTGCGTACCCGCTGAGCATCAGTTACTTGGCGTTCTTTATCCTGCTGCTCATCAGCACCTTTACTGGGGAATCCGTCACGGTGGGGTAGGCTTCGACAAGCTTCTTGAGGATGAAACGAAAAAGGGGTCGATGGGCGCTTTGCCCATCCGACCCCTTTCGCACGGTAGTTAATTCGGTCTCCTACTTGGCTGCCTCGCGGCGAGCGACCTCGTCGATCAAGATGCATCGCCGTGCTTGGCGGCGGCAATGCTCGCGGCCATAATCATGCCCATTGCCGTGATGTAGGCGAAGAGCATCGACGGCGCCACGTCCATAACGATGCCGGAGAGAATCGGCGTCGCCACCTGAGCCGCCATGCTCACGGTGTAGTAGTAACCGGAGTAGCGGCCCACGCTTTGGGAGCTGCAACACTCCAGAATCATCGTGTACACGCACAGGTCCACGCCGCCCAGCGCGACGCCCATCAACAAAAAGACGCCGTACAACACGGGCGAGAAGCCGGGTGCCAGCCAAAGAAGCGCGGGGCACAAAACCATGATGACGGCGGTGCCAGGCGACCTTTTTGCGGCCGATTTTGAGCGAAAGGTTTGCCAGGGGTACGTAGCTTAGCAGCGCGCCTGCAATCGTCACGATATTGATGATGGCATAGGAACCGCCCTCCATGCCGTAGAACAAATCGGCATAACGGCTGATATTGGTGGTCATGGCGTTATAGCTCATGTAGTAGAAAAACGTTGCGGCGAGCAGCATGATGATGGAGCGGCGTACGCCGGCGTCTGCAATGCGATTTTTACCGCCGGCCTCGGGGGAGTCGTCTTTGTCAATCTGATCCTCGTCGATGCCCATTGACAGCGATTTCTCGCGCATCTTTTCGACGAGGGCGGGCTCACGGACAAAGATGCCGTAGACAACGGCCGACACGAGGATAAAGGCGGCCTGCAAGATAAAGAGCGGAAGATAATCAGGTTTGTCGGCCTTGGGAACCATGACCGAGATGGCGACGAGCATAAGACCCGTTCCCGCATAGCCGACGATCTTTTCGATCGAGTCTGCCTTGGTTCGAAGTGGGCGAGGCGTAATATCGGCCACGATGGCGACCGTCATGGTGCGATAGGCGCATATTGCCAAAAGCGTGAGGATAATCGCGCCAATGAGCAGAGGTAGACTGCCCATGTTGTTGGCGAACGCGATGAGCGGGACGGAGAGTATTGCCACCGCGGAGCCGCCCAAGATAAAGGGCGTTCGGCGCCCGAGTTTGCTTGTGCAACGGTCCGAGAGGATGCCAAAGAGCGGAAGCAGGAACAGGCCAAAGACATTATCGATGGCCATGATCGCGCCGGTGAGCGAGTTGGATAGGCCAAAGGTCCCTGTGAGCATCTTGGGAACGATGCCGTCGTAGACCTGCCAAAAGCTGATCATGCCCATAAAGGGTAGGGAGGCGAGGGCGACGGCCTTGGTGTCGAGCCGGGCCGCCCGCTTAAGATTTGGTTGGGTCATGCTGGTTCTCCTGGTCGGTAAAAGCGGGGAGGGGTGCTATCGGCCCCCGTTCTACAGTTGTTCAAGGTTGGCGAGAAACGCCACATAGAATTCGATGCCGCGCTTGTAGACGTCGACGCCGATGCGTTCGTTGGCGGCATGGATGAGCTTGCGCGCCTCGCCCGAGTAGATAAAGCCGCAGAAGCGGTAGACGCGATCGCAGATCTCGTTGAACTCGCGCGAGTCGGTACAGGAGTTCTGCACGTAGGGAGCAAAGCCGGCCTCGGGATAGACACCCGACACGCAGCGATGGATGTAGTTGAAGGCGGCATCGTCTTCGTAAGGCGAGATGGGCGCGGGCTCGGTGTAGGGAATCGCCTCGTTGATTTCGACGGTGACATGGTCGGGGCTTACGCCCGAGGCGCGGCACTGCTGGGCGGCGAGCTTGCGGGCGCGCTCAACGGCATCGGCGATGGTCTCGAACGGAGCGATGCGCACGTTGAAGTTGGCGCGAGCAACTGGTGGCAGCACATTGTGCGCATTGGAGCCTTCGAGCTGCGTGAGCGCATAGGTTGTGCGCAGCATGGCCGAGGTCTCGGGGCTGGCGGCCATGATCTTGGTAACCGCGGGGCGCGTGAGCCACAGGTTGCCAAAGATTGCCTGATACGTCGCGCTGCTACGGGCGCCCAACTCGGTCAGTGTGGCCTCGACGGCGGGCGTGAGCTGCGGCTTGCCGGGGTTGGCCGAGATAGTCTCGCATACACGGCAGAGAAGACGGCAGGCATCGTTTGCCGCAGGCGTAGAGGCATGGCCGCCGTCGCGCGCGCCGTGACGGTAAGGTCGACGTGGCCCTTCTCGGACACGCCTACCATGCAACGGGTTCGGTGACGCCGAGCGGGGCGTCGGTTGCCACGGCGCCACCCTCATCGAGCACCATGTAGGGATGGATGTTATGCTCGCGAAGCCACTGCACTGCATGGGTTGCAGTAGGTGCGGCGATTTCCTCGCCATCGCTCGAGAAGAACCAGACATCGCGCGGGGGAACGAAGCCCTGGGCAATCAAATGCTCGGCGGCCTCGAAGAAAGCCGAGACGATGCACTTGGTGTCGAGTGATCCGCGGGCCCAGATCTCGCCGTCGAAGATCTCGGCTCCAAAGGATCGTGCTTCCAGTCTTGGCCCTCGACGGGCACGACGTCCTGATGCGCTATCATGACGATGGGGTCCAAGGCGGAATCGGCGCCAGGCCAACGCAGGAGCATGCCAAAGTCGTCGACGCGTGTGAGCTCGGCGACTTTAAAGAAATGCGGATAAAGTCGCTGAAGCGTGGGAATCCACTGGCTGAAGGGCTCATCGTCGCGCTCGGCGATGTTCTCACGCGAAACGGTGGGGATGCGCAGCAATTCGCAAAAGCGCTCGACGGCTGCCTCGTCTGCCTTGTAGGTGCCTGCATCAAGAGGCGCGCCCTGTGCGACCGATACCGATGCTCCCATGGTGGGACTCCTTTCGTGTTGTATATCGAATACGTCAAGATTATCGCCCGCACCGCGCGTGGGAAATGGCGAAACACGTTGCTCATCTGCGGGCGGCGGGTCGGATAGCCTTAGCCGACGATGACCGTGCCGTCTTCGGTCACGGTGATGGCGTCTCCCGTCGACACAGCATCGAGAAACTCATCGCCCAGGTTGTCAATGGTGGGCATGGGGGTGTCGGTCCATACACCCGAGAGGATCGCGCCAGCGGCGGCAAGGCTGTCAATGGGTTTGGAAAACAGCAGGCATGCGGGTTGGCGCCCCATTTTGGTGGCGCAGAAGAGCACCATGCCGCCTGTGGTGGAGCCGATAGTCTGCGGAAGACACAAGGCACATCCCGCCAAAGGTTTGCCGTACAAGTCGGGATTGTTTTGGTCGGAACACGTGGCCTTTTTGTCGCCAAACATCAGTGCCTTCTGAAACGATGCGAGCGTGTTGAGCCCTCCGTGAGAGACAAGTGCCTTGGCGTGGGCAGTTCCGGGGACAACGACGCGGCCGTGAAAGATTTTTCCATGAGGAGTCGCCTTCCTATTTGATTGGTTTTCCGGTGGTGACGTAGGCGAGCACTTCGTCGTCGGTGTAGTAGCGCGATGCCGAGTACGTACGCAACTTGTTGGAGTTGGTGATGATGGGCATGCTGCCGCACAGCGGGTTGTTGGTGTACATAAGCGGGCAGATGCTCGAGACGACGGCACCGGTAGTCGAGAGGCGTCTGTATGCCGCAGTCTTGCGGAAGGCGTCTGCCACGGATGGGGCGGCGGTCAGTACGGTGGGTACTTGCACGCGGCACTTGCCGGAGCGCTCAGCCCATCGCAGATGGCGTCTGCCCAATGGGCGAGTTGTGCAGACGAGAGGTGGGGGCAGCCGATGAAGGCAAGCTTGGGGCGTGCGCCCGGGTTCTTCCACATAACGGGGTAGCTCGAGCGGATGCGTTCCAGCTCGGCGTCGTCAATGCGATAGATTTGGGCGTCTAGTGCTATGAGGTGTTCGCCTTGTTCGACGGCCTCGGGCGTGATGCCGTCCACGTGGTAGAGCCCGACAGCGCCGTTCGATGCGCTGGCGGCGCCCATGTCCTTAAGGTAGTCCTGCGTGCCGGGTGTGAGTTCGCGGCCAAGCCAGCGGTCGAGGCCTTTAATGTAAGGGACGTCTTCCATCACCTTCATGCCAATGGCGCTGCCAAGCACTTGCGCTTCGGGCTTGCGCTTACAGTCGACTTCGATGATCCAGGTCGCCTTGCGGCCCTCATCGGTGAGCAGGCCGAATTCCGGGACAAAGCCGGCAATTGAGCCGAACATCTCGATGATGCCGGAGTTGCGATTGCAGCGAGCGCCCAGCACGGAGTTGGCAAAGACCACGGCGCTGCTTTCTGCCCAGCTTAGGATGTCGCCACGCCGAGGTCGATTGCCAACCTCGGGCTGGTAACAGGTGCAGGTGAAAGCATCGTTGTCCAATAGACCCATGCTGCGCAGCTGTGCCTCATAATCGTCTTGTTTGGAATACATAATCTTGAACAGCAGCTTTTGCAGCGGGTTGGCCGGGACGGCGGGGTCGAGGGGCCTCGGGTCGACCGAGAATGACTGACCGGACAGGGCGCCGTCTTTCAGCAGCTCATCCATAAGGTCATAGACTGGACCGAGCATGGAGAGGCCAAAACTTGTGACAAGATGACCGTTTGCGCCGGTCACGGGAACCATACGCTCGGCGCCAAAGCATTCGCCGTACATAACGAGGGTCTTGACCACTTTGGCCATGGCGGGGCCCTTGGCGCCGTCGAGCAGGGCTTGTTGTTGGGAGGTCAGGTTCATCTGTGAGCCCATCCTTTCGTGTTAGATATTGGTGCCGAGTCGGTATGCCGCACGGACCGCTTCGAGCACACGGCCGGGCGCAAACCCATCGCCGATGTTATGCAGCTCGTCAGCGGCGTGCGTCTGCTGCAGTTTGTAGAACAGCGCGTCGTCGGGGTGTCCGCCGCAGGCAATGATTACCAAGTCGCAGGTTAGCTCGAGTGACTTCCAGTCGTTGCCGATTTTGGGTGCAAGCGGGTTTTCGACGTTCTCGGGCAAGACCGGTGACCACGAGACGTAGGGGTCGGGAACGTTTTTGTGGCAGTTGCGACTCAAGTGGAGACGCGCACACCTCGATGGGGCTCCAGACTCGCGTTTGCCGCCGACTTCCGCGCGCTCGACGCGTGTCATATTGAGGAGCCGCACATTGCGTCCCCTGAGCGTATGGAGTAGGTGGCCGCGATTTGCCGTGCAGGCGCCCTGCATCATGTGAGGCAGCATTTCAATTACGCTGACCTGTGGTATGCCGTGTTCGACGGTGAGCCATTGGGCAACCTCGCAGCCCACGGCCCCTCCGCCAATGATGGTGACGGTTTTGGCGTTGCCAAGCAGCGCGGGTTGGCGCAGTAGCTGCGTTGCCAGCACGGCATGGCCCGATGCTGCAAGCTCCGTAAGACCGGGGATGGGCGGTATTGCATTGGAAGTGCCTGTCGCGCACACGATTGCGTCGAAGCCTGCTTTTGCAAGATCTTCGGCGCGTGCTGCCCGTCCAAGTTCGAGTGTCAGGTTCCGTTGGGTTTTTCTGCCTGCTCGCGCACCTGTCGAACAAGATATGATCGGTAGTTATCGAGGTCGAACTTGATCCGGGCGGCGCTGGCGGAGAGGAGTTTTCCTCCAAGTTCATCTTCGGCATCGATGAGCTTTACGTCGTGGCCACGACGCGCGGCGATTAGCGCACAGACCATCCCAGCGGGTCCGGCTCCTATCACCGCTATGCGTTTGGGTTCTTTGGCGGGAGCGGGTGTCTGGGGCATGAGGTATTCAAAGCTGCAGCGTGGATTGACGGCACACTGCGGATGGCCCCCTTCGACAAACTCGTTGAGGCATCCTTCCTGGCATCCGATGCAGGGGCGAATATCTGCCACGCGACCGGCGTACGCTTGTTGGGCCACTCGGGATCCGCAAGCAGCGGGCGTCCGAGCATGATCATATCGGCGTCGCCATTGCGAAGGGCGCGTTCGGCAATGTCGGGGTAGCCCAACTTACCCACCGCGACAACGGGTACGGGAAGGCCGGCATTGGAGCGGATATTGTCGGCGGCAAAGCGCTCTCGAACGGCGCGCGCCACGGGAACGAAGCAGCTGCGGGCATGCTCGCAGGCGGGTGGGGCATCCACCAGTTGTCATAGCAACCAAGGTCGACGTCAAAGATGTCTACTCCCGCCGCCACGAGCTCTTCCATATAACCCAGGGTCTGTTCGACTGTACGGCCGCCGCGCATGCGTCCCAGATAGGTCGAATTCATGACCTGCTCGTCATAGGTTTCCTCGAGTGCAAGCGAAAGGTCGATGCGGTACATGATGGGGTAGTCGGGCCCAACGCGGCGACGGATTTCTTTGATCATATCGAGGCCAAACTGACGCCAATCGGCATAACGTCCGAGCTTGCGATGGTTAAAGGCGGGGTTTCCGAGCTGCTCGATAAGATAACCCTCGTGCCCGTGCAAATAGACGCCATCGATGCCCATGGCATGAGCATCGGCCGCCGCTTGGCCGATATTGTTTACGATACGGCGCAGCTTTTGGTCCGAGAGGCGCATGCATGGAATGGCGGGGATGTAGTAGTTAGGCAAGAAACTCGCCGAGACCGGAAACTTCTTTTGCGTGATGAGGCATTGCGGGTTGCCCACGCGGCCGAGTCCGGCCGTAAGCTGGACAAAAATGCGTGATCCGAAGGCATGGACGCCTTGGGCAAGGTCGCGCCAGCCTGCCATAACGGTTCGGCTTCGATCGATGCGCGGGAAATAGGTGAGCTTGTCCAGCTCGGTGACCGTGGTATCGATGCCGTGGCTTACCGGTACGAGTCCTGTTGTGATGAGGCCGCAGCCGCCTTTGGCGCGGGCGAAAAAGTACTGCAGCATCATGTCACTGGGGCGGCCAGTTTCCTCGCACATGTCGATATTGCCATCGGTGCCATGACAATGCGGTTTTTGACGGTGAGCTTGTTAATTTTGATGGGAGAGAAGAGCTTGTCAAAAGGATAGAGCTCTTGTGTCATGCGGGACGATCCGCAACCGGAATTTTTGGCGGGCCAGCTGTCGAATGAGTCGACGAGTTGCTGCACCAGTACGTCTTTTCCCAATGAGGTTCCTTTCAGATGTTGACAAGGTAACAAAGCAGTTTACGTCTAAATGTTTAATAGTCAACAACAATGGAGTGAGTTCGGTGAAGGAAAAAAGACTCAATGAGTGCCAGGTGGCAAGCTGTGCTGCGACATTAGCTCCCAGCTAATGAATTTGAGCTCGCTGCCTCCTACGATGTGCTGTGTGCCGGCACGGTAGCCGGATCGTAGGAAGGATGCATAATGGCAAAAGAGGGAAAGAAGCCGATCGGCAAGATCGTTTTGGGCGTCATCGTGGTGCTCGTTGTTGCCGGCGTCGTGGGTTCTATGGGCGGTAACTCGTCTGATTCGTCTACGGGTGATGCAGCAAAGCCTGCCGAACAGACCCAGCAAGTCGAGGAGAAAAAAGAGGCACAAGAACCCTATACGGTTTCGGATGAGGCCGGGGATACGTCTAATCAGTTCGCGTATAAGATCACTGGCACGTTGACCAATAATACGGATAAAGAGCAAAGCTACATTCAGATTGAGTATGTTCTGTATGACGCAGACGGCAATCAGGTGGGAACGGCTCTTGCGAACACCAACCATCTCAAAGCGGGCGGCACCTGGAAGTTCGAAGCGATGAGCACGGTATCTCCCGACCAGGTTGCCAGCTGGGAACGTTCTGACGTGAGCGTTTTTAACTAGAATTAAAAACATGGTTACTATGCGAGCTGGGGGGTGAGGCCATATGCCTGATAAGAAGCTAACCGAAGAGTTGCTCAACGAGCTGCTCGATGCTCCGAGTATCGAGGGCTATATCAAAGAGCACGACTTTACCGCCCCGTCGCTTTCGGAGTATCTGAAACAGCTTTTGGAAGAAAAGGGGCTGGAGCGCTCGCGCGTGGTGCGTATGGCCGACCTCAACGAGACGTTTGGCTATCAGATCTTTACCGGTGCGCGGCATCCGAGCCGCAATAAGGTGCTGCAGATTGCCTTTGCCATGGCGCTGACGCTCAAGGAGACCAACCGCGCCTTGTCGGCGGCGGGCGCCAATGTCCTCAACTGCAAGGACCGCCGTGACGCCATCATCATTTTCTGTATCGATCGTGGCTGCAGCCTGCAAAAGGTGAACGAGGAGCTGTATCGCTTTGGTGAGGAGACGGTGAGCTAACGGTTGGCTGCCGGCGGAAGCGGTGTTCACGATATTTAGAACGTGCAGGGCACGGGCGTCATGGGGCGTCCGCGCCCTGCGTTATTATGGACGCTATGGATACTCAGAGCCCAACATATTCCGATGATGAGCTGACCGCTGCGCTCGCCGGACACCTGGCGTCACTTGAGCGTGATGACAGCTATCGCGTAGACCGTGTGCTCAAGCACTCCGACGTCGAGACGACCGAGCTCGTGTACTTTGAGGGCTCCGGCGGAGGATCTCTTGGCCCCTTTGTTCGCAAGCGCATCGACGCGTCGGCCCAGATTGGCGGGGCGTATGAACGCCTGTTTGCGGCCCAGCATGCTGGGCGACGTTACGAGCACTTGCCTCGGATTGTCGATTGCCGCCGCGTGGGCGACGAGCTTTGCGTGGTCATGGAATACATCGAAGGCGAAACGCTCGGGGCCTGGTGGGGCGTTTGGGTGCGACGCCCGATTATGCCTGTGAGCTGTTTGGCGCCCTTTGTGATGCAGTTGCGGAGCTCCATGCCGGCTTTGCGTCGGCGGGGGAGATGGCTGCGCCGGTGATCCATCGCGACCTAAAGCCCTCGAATATCATCGTATCGGGCGCAAACTATACGCCCGATACAGGCATGACATTTTCATCGCTGGTGATTATCGACTTGGGAATCGCTCGCGTGTGGCGCGAGGGAGCCGATGCCGATACCGTTAAGTTTGGCACGCGTCCCTATGCGCCGCCCGAGCAGTATGGTTTTGGCCAGACGAGCGTGCGCAGCGATGTCTATGCGCTCGGTGCCCTGCTGTTCTTTTGTCTGACGGGGGCCGACCCCAAGCCGGGTCGAACATGCGCGAGCAATGCGAGGCATATGATATCCCCGCCTCGCTTGCCGATGTTATTTGCATGGCGATGGCGCTCGATCCGGACAAGCGCTTTGCAAGCGCGAAGGCGCTAGGGCACGCTGCGCGTGCATCCTATGCGTTGTCCGCACCGACGCCGTCGTCCGCGCCGAATGCTGCTTCCTTCCAAGAGCCTCCGGAGCGGCGAGCCGTGTGCCCTGCGCCCGTGCTCCCCACGGATCAGTCTCAGGGCGGATTGCCGTTGGTGCCTGAGCGCCCGAATTTACTCTCCCGCATTCCCGACACCGTTGGGCGCATTTGGAACGCATTCGTCTATCTTTCGCTACTTGTTTTCTTTGCCGGAAGCCATTTTGCCGTTTTTCATCCTACGGGCGCCAACCAAAACTACCCGATGTGGTTTCTCGCGATTGAGTATTTTATCTTCGTCGACGGTCTCGTAGTGCTCATCCATTTTGTGATGCTCGACAAACGCCGCCTTCGCCGGCGGTTTGAGCTACTCGATAGATACCGCGGTAAAAAGCTTGCAAAGCTCTGGCTCAAGGCTATGGGTGTGCTCTTGTTGGTAATGATTATCATTGTTGCCATTGCAAACGCGACTGGCGTCGTCGATACCTCCGTCGCGTAAAAGAAAAAGGGCCCAATTGGGCCCTTTGACGTTGATCTTAGATGCGGTTCATCTGGGTTGCAACCTTGTTGTACCAGTCCTGCCACGTGGGCGGGCAGTACTTTTTGGCGGCTGCCGGGGTAAGCGTGGAGCCATAGTTGGCGCCCAGGTAGGCAACGTGGGCAGAGACGCCCTCGCTCCAGCTACCAAAGCTCCGCCAGCCGCCGCCGCGGGCGCTCCAGCCCCAGGCGTTATAGGAGCCGGCACAATAGAGGCCCTTGCTGCTCTCGATGCAGGCGATGGCGGGAGACCAGCGAGGGTCAACACCGGTGTTCCAGGCTGCCACGGCAAAGTTGTAACCCTGGCCTGCCATGGGGGAGCCGGCGAGGTAGTTGTCGATGCGACTCGTCCACTCGTTGATAAACGAGTCGTAATCGGAGTTGCCGGTATTGGAGTTGTTCACCGTGGTGTCGATAGTGGTGTTGGCGTTATTGGCCTGGCTGTTGGAGTTGTTGCCGCTCACGCCCTCGCCCGAGAGCTTCTCGGCGGCAGCGGCCTTGTCGGCCTCGAGCTTGGCCAGCTCTGCGGCATTCTCCTGCTCGGCCTTTGCCTGGGCTTCGCTGCGAAGCTGCTGGGCCTGTGCCAGTGCGTCCTCGGCGGTTTTCTGCTCGGTCTCGAGTTGGGACTTCGCCTGCTCGAGCTCGGTCTTGTTCTGCTCGAGCTCGGTCTGCATCTTGTTGAGCTCTTCGATCTCGTCGACGCTCGAGCTCGTGATCTGGTTGGTGTACTTGCAGGTGGTGATGAACTCGCCCAGGCTCTGCGCGTTGACCAGGAAGCTCACGATGGGTTGGTGCCCTTCTGGTACTTATACAGATCGCGCATGGCGGAGCTCGCCTTGGCTGTTGATCGGGAAGTTCGGCTTCGATCTTCTCGATGCTTGCCTCGTTAGTGTCGATTTGCTTCTGCAGATCCTCGAGCTTGGTGCGGGCTTCGTTGTAGGCACTCGTGGCGGTTTCGATTTTCTGCTGGGCAGCGGAAAGCTGATCCTGCGTTGCCTGCGAGGCGGCATAGGCTGCGACGGGGGAGAGCATCGGCGCGGCCGTCAGTGTAACGGCAAGCGCGGCGCTCGTGATGATACGAGCCGGCTTCGACGCGATGAGCGCTGCGGTGCGATGGTTCGAATGCTGCATCCAGTCCCTCTGCAATCAATCGTAGGTTATAGTTCGAAAGGTATTCTACTACTGCTTTCGACTTCAACTTGAACCTTAAAGGTTCTAAAGGGTCAAGTTGAACTTGAGGTTTTGGCCTTGACCTGCAGTTATAGTGAATTGTTAAGAAACCATAGAGTTCAACTTTAACGTTACGGAACCCTGCGGGCTCGATCATAAGCGCCTGCTTGCCATAGATATGGTGGAACTTTGGGAAGCGACGGTTTGGCACGCTAGAATAAACCAGTTGCATAAAGACCGCCCATCGTACGGGCAGTTGATGATAGGAAGTTTCCATGGCATTGCAGTTTACAGAGCGCGAGTTTATACCCGTGCTGCTCGGCGGCGATATCAACGCCTATTCGGTGGCGCGCGCTTCTACGAGGAGTATCAGGTCAAGAGCCTGGTCTTTGGCAAGTATCAGACGGGTCCTGCATACCGCAGCCAGATTATCGACTATACGCCCAATGTGGATATCGACACTATGCCGGTCATGATCGAGACCGTCAACGGCATTGCACAGGCCAATCCCGATAGGAAGATTATCCTCATGGGCTGCGGCGATAACTACGTCGCGCTTGCCGCACAGGCTCAGGATGCCGGCCAGCTTGCCTCCAACGTCATCGCGCCCTATGCGCCCTACAGCATGCTCGAGCAGTGCCAGAAGAAGGAGATCTTCTACGAGCTGTGCGAGAAGCACGGTGTGCCCTATCCGCACACGTTTACCTTTACCATGCGATGCTCAACGCCCAGGGCGAGGCTTCCGCCGAGGTGCTCGACCAGATCGACTTTCCCTTCCCGATGATTCTGAAGCCCTCTGACGGCATCATGTGGTGGGAGCACGAGTTCGAGGGCCAGAAGAAGGCCTACGAGATTGCCGATCGCGCCGAGCTGGAGCAGGTCATTCGCGATGTGTACGCCAGTGGCTACACCGATGACCTCATCTTGCAGGACCGCGTGCCCGGCAACGACGAGTACATGCGCGTGCTTACCAGTTATTCCGACCGCAACGGCAAGGTTCGCATGATGTGCCTGGGTCACGTGCTGCTCGAGGAGCATCAGCCCCATGGTGTCGGCAACCACGCTGCATCATCACCGAGCCCAACGACGAGCTCATGGGTGGCGTGCGCAAGCTGCTTGAGGACCTTAAGTTCACGGGCTTCTCCAACTTCGACGTCAAGTACGACCAACGCGATGGTTCGTTTAAGTTCTTCGACTTCAACACGCGTCAGGGCCGCAGTAACTACTACGTCACCAACAGCGGCTTTAACGTTGCCAAGTACGTGGTGGATGAGTACGTCTATAACCGTCCGTTTGAGCCGGAATTTGTGACGGCGCAGGACGAGGCTCTGTGGATGGTCGTCCCCATGGGTGTCGTTGACAAGTATGTCAAGGACCCCGAGCTGCGTGCGAAGGCGCATCGTCTGGCCAAGGAGGGCAAGGCCGCCGATCCTTCGTTTATGAAGGGCGATTTTGTCTTTAACCGCTGGTTGCGCATGCGGCACACCAAGCTGCGTCACTTTAAGCTGTTCAAGACGTATTACAAGTAGATGAGCGCGGCGCCCGCCCGGTTTACATCGGGCGGCGCGGGCATGATACGCGCAACGGTGCGAGCGTCACCAAGGAGGCGGCGATGGAAAAGCTGGGAGTTATCGGCGGCATGGGCGCTGAGGCCACGTCGTATTACTACGACCAGGTCGTGCGTCATACGGCTGCTGCCTGTGATCAGGAGCATATCGACATGGTGGTGCTTTCCAAGTCGACCATGCCCGACCGTACGCTGGCCATCAAGACCGGCGAGCATGCCGAGCTGCTGGCGACCATGAAGGAGTGCGCACAGGCGCTCGAGACACTGGGCTGCGCGCACATTGCCATTCCCTGCAACACATCGCACTACTTCTACGACCAGATTCAGTCGTTTACCAAGGTGCCGATTATCCACATGCCGCGTGAGTCGGTGCGCTATGCCCTGGCGGGCGCGGTGATGGGGGAGTGCGAGTTCGATCCCAACCTGAGCATGCCGTCCGAGCCGGTGCGCAAGATCGGCATCATGGGCACTGACGGCACCGTGGGTGCAGGCGTCTATGGGCGCGAGTGCGAGGCCGCGGGCGTCGAGGTCGTCTATCCCAGCGAGAAGCGCCAGGCCGACGTGATGTCGCTGATTTATGATGACGTGAAGGCCGGACGCGAGCCCGATATGGACAAGTTTGACCGCGTGATGTGGGAGTTCGCCCGCAGCGGCTGCGACCGCGTCATTCTGGCCTGCACCGAGCTCTCGGTGCTGCAAAAGTACCGGGAGATGCCCGAGATTACCCTTGACGCCATGGACGTCCTGGTGCGCGAATCCATCATCCGCAGCGGCGCCCCCTACCGCCTGTAGCCCTCGACCTGCCAAAAAGGGACAGGTTTATTTTGGTAGGTTTTATCTGGGGGAACAGTAAGGCCTCGACTCGTTTGGTGCGAGCCGAGGCCTTTTGATTTGTCGGTTGCCGGGGGCGATGGGTTAAAACAGGAAGCCGAGGACGATGAGGGCAATGCTGACAATAAGTATGGCAATGTCCAGGCCCTTGATGGGGTAGCGCTTGTACGAGCTCGCGCGCGTGCGCAGGTAGAAGCCGCGCTGCTCGGCTGCCAGGGCCGTGGCATCGGTTTTACCCACGCTCGAGATCAGTAGCGGCACGCACAGCGGCAGCATGAGCTTGAGCTTCTTGATGGGGTTCTTGGTGTCATACTCGATGCCGCGTGCGGTCTGCGCCTCCATGATGGCGTTCATCTCCTGGCCAAACACTGGCACAAAGCGCAGCGCCGTGGTAAAGGTGAAGGCGTAACGATACGGAACGTGCAGCACCTCGACGCAGGCGTTGGCAAGGTCGTTGAGCTTGGTCACCATGAGCATCAGAATAAGCGGTAGCGCCACGCCCAGCAGACGCAGACAGGCCTTTGTTCCGGTGATGAGGCCTTCATCGGTGACAAAGCTCCACACCACGTTGCCATCGCGCATAAAAGCCAGCTGCAGCACCAGCATGATGAGCGCGAGTGGAATCAGTAGCTTGAGCAGAGCGAGCAGGCGGTCGACGACGCCGGCGTAGGCTCCCAGCGCGAGCGTGAGTGCCAGAAAGCCCAGCAGTGCCACATAGGTGTCGGACAAGAAAATGCCGATGATGATGGTGGCGGCGAGGCCCAGTTTGATGACGGGGTTCAGGCGGTGTAGCAGCGTGTCGCCCGGCATGTAGTCGATGACGTTAACCACGGCGGACCATCTCCTCGGTAATGCGAACGATATCAGTGACCTCACTCACCTGCGTAAAGGCGGGCGAGACGGTGGATGCCAGACGGCGCGAGAGTTCGATGACCTGGGGCGGCTCAACGTAGGCACGCTGCATGAGTTCGATGTTCGAGAACAGCTCGTGCGTGCGGCCGCGGTCGAGGATGCGACCGTTGGCCATCACCACGATGCGCTCGGCAAAGTCGGAAACGACTTCCATGTCGTGACAGACCATGATGACGGCGCAACCGCGCTCTGCCATGGTGCGCACCGTTTCCATCACGGTCATGCACTCGCGGTAGTCCAGGCCGCTCGTGGGCTCGTCGAGCACCACGATCTTGGGCTCGATCACCACAACGGAGGCGAGCGCCACCATCTGGCGTTGGCCGCGCGACAGTGAGAACGGTGCCTCGTCGGCGGGCAGACCAAAGCGGTCGATGACCAGCTGGGCGCGACGCAGGGCTTCGGCGCGGTCGATGCCGGCAAGTTCTAGACCAAAGGCGACCTCGTCGAGCACGGTGTCTTTGCAGATTTGGCGGTCGGGGTTCTGGAAAAGCGTTGCCACTTCGTGTGCGATGCGGCTCGTGGGAACCGATGCCGTGTCCAAGCCCGTAACGCGTACGCTGCCCGATGCGGGCTTGAGCAAACCCGTGAGCAGTTTGGTGAGCGTGGTTTTGCCGGCTCCGTTTTGGCCGACAATGCCCACGAGCTCGCCGGGGTAGAGCGTCAAGTTGAGGTCGTGGACGGCGGCGCCTCCATGGGGGTAAGAAAACTCGACATGGTCAAAGGTGAGCACCGGCTCGGCGTCTTTCGCATGCGGGCGCAGCGACGGCGCGTGCGGGAGCTGCGGGCGCCTGGTATCGCTTGTCGCACGGTCGGGGTCGACGATTTCCGTGATCAGGCGTTCTGCCTCGTCGACATCCAGACAGGGCGTGCCGCTTACCAAGCCATCGGCCTCGAGACTGTTGAAGATGCGCGTGACGCGCGGACAATCGACGCCGATGGTGCGAAGCTCGTCGGTGCGTGCGAAGACCTCGTGCGGCTCACCTTGCAGCGCGATCTGGCCGTGATCGAGCACCAACACACGGTTGCAGTACTCCGAAAGTAAAGCGACCTTTTGCTCAACGACGACGATGATGATGCCGAGCGCGCGGTTTGCCTCGCGCAGCGTCTCGAAGATCAAGGTGGAACTGGCGGGATCGAGCGCTGCGGTTGGCTCATCGAGCACTAAGACGCGCGGACGCATGGCGAGGATGGCGGCGATAGCTACCTTTTGCTTTTGGCCGCCCGAGAGGGTGGCGATCTCGCGGTCGCGCAGGTCGCTGATACCGACGGTCTTAAGCGTCTCGCTCACGCGCTGCTCGATCTGATCGTGCGGAACGCCAAAGTTCTCGAGGCCAAAGAGCATTTCGTCCTCAACGACCGAAGCGACCATCTGCGTATCGATGTCCTGCAGTACGCTACCGACGACCTGCGATACGTCGGTGAGCGAGACCTCGCAGGTGTCGTGGCCGTCAACTAACACGGAGCCATAAAAGGTGCCGGTGTAGTGGTGAGGCACGGCGCCCGACAGACAGGCGGCAAGTGTGGACTTACCGGCGCCCGAGGCCCGATGATGCCGATGAAATCTCCCTTGTTCACGCTGAGCGAAACGTGGCTGAGCGCCTGCTCGGTTTGCGTGCCATAGGAGAACGAGACATCGTCGACGTTGATGATCGTTTCCATGGGTACCTTTCATAGTCATTGGGGACGTTCTTGCATGTCCAGTCGTTTATAAGACGTCCTCAAGAGCTCGTTGTTTGGGACAGTCTTTGGCGGTGAAGCACGGAGACGGCTTTACGAGGTGCCCCAGGTTGGCGCGAAAGAGGAACGAAGCGTACTTGGGTACGCGAGCGACGAATGAACGCCAAGATGGGGTGGCTCGCAAAGCCGAACAGGTTAGTTGAGCTTAAGGGCCTTCTGGATGGGCATGTAGAGGGCGCCGACCAGAATGGCGTTAAACACGGCGGTCATGGCGACGACGGGCAGCATGGCTGCGGCGAGCTCGCCCACCACGCCGAGCATGGCCATCTTGATGACCATGAAGATAACGCCGGAGACAAAGGTGGTCACGAATGTTGCGACGATGGCGACGACGGGCTTAACCTGGCCGTCCTTGGCGGCGGCGTTGACAATGACGGCCATGAGCATGGCGGCGATACCCTCGGCGGCAAAATCGACAAACGGCGAGGTGGTGGTGATCTGGATCACGGCCGCTGAGATGAGGCCAATGACGAGCGCTTGGCCAATGTTGGGACGAACGACCAGGATGGTGAGGCAGAAGGCCGAGATGATGAACTCGGGACTGATCATACCGCCCGAGATGCCCGAGATTGCCTTGCCGACGGTGAAGTTGAGGATGAAGCCTGCGGCAAGCAGAATGGCGAGCAGGACAAGGGCGTGGATATCGAGTTTGCCGCGGTCGGCGGTCTGGACGGTGCGGGGCTGGGCTGTGGCGGTGGTGTTCTGAGACATGGTAAAAGTCCTTTCAAAAAGGGGAGTGTAAGAGAAAAACGGAGGCGCGTGATGCGAATGCGATCGGGCTCGAGATAGAAAAAGGCCCCCGGTCGAAACCGGAGGCCTTCCAATCACCTAGAGCGCAAAAACAGGCGTGAGGGACTCACTGTCGACCGATCGTATTCGCATCACGCCACCACCAGTTGTTGAGGGACTTCATTGTGTTCATCATCTTGGTGGCTCCTTTCGTGATGCCTTGGCGCGGTTGCACCTAGTTGCTGTTGCGCTGCACTATAGCACAGCGAAGTGTGTGCGGGGAAATCTTTTTTAAAAAGATTTCAGGCGGGTTTCCCGCCGGTCAAAAGAGCGGGCTAAGCGGGCGAGGCTGCCATTGCTGCCTTGCCCGCTCAGCTAGGACGTTACTCCTTGTTGCGACGGTAGAGGAAGTAACCACCGGCGGAGATGACGGCAACGCCAGCGATGGCGAATGCAGCCACCATGCGGCCATCAAAACGATCACCGGTGGTGGGCAGGCCGCCCTTGGTGTTCGTTTTGTTGGCGGTTACTGTGGTTGTGGTGTCCGACTTGCCAGGCTTCTCAGGCTTGGTGGTGGGCTGCTCGGGGCTTAGCGGTGCTCGGGGGTGCCGGGCTGCTCGGGGGTGCCGGGCTGATCCGGGGTGACCGGATCGGTGGCAAGAGCATCCTTGGCGTAAGTGATGGACACCTTGAGGCCGTTGGTCTCGGTGTTCAGGTCGCTCGGGGTGAAGGGCTCGTCAAAGTTTCCGGCCTTCTGATAGGCGCGCATCTCCTGGAGCAGGGCCTTGCACTTGACGTAGGTGTTCTCGGTGGCAGCCTTGCCGGCCTTGTTGGCCAGAGCGGTGCGGCCCTCGGTGGTCGTCTCGGCCAGCATGGCGGCGTCGACTTCCTTGTTCTGTTCGATGAGCTCGTTCTGGAGTGCATGAGGTAGGAGCGGACGCTGATACCAAGGGTATCGGGATTCTCAAAGCAGAGGGAGCTGATGTCCATGAGGACGTAGTTGATGGAGTTCTCGGGCTCCTCGTTGTTCACGATGTCCGTCTCTTTGCAGTGGTCGAAGGAGACGGTCTGGTCGCTGAAATACGGGCTAACCTCGGTAATCAGCGCGGAGTAGAAGGGGATGGCGACGGAGTACGCGGCGCGGGAGAGCATTTCCCACTGGATTGTTGCAACCTGGGGATCAAGACCGTTGCGAACCTGGAAGACGTGAATCTCGGTGTTGCGCTCGGTGCCGATGGCATAGGCACCGTCAGTGTTGGCGTTAAGGCCCGGGGTATTCTCGCCACGGTTACCGAGAGAGCGAATCATCTCAAAGGTAGTCCAGTCTTTCTTTCCAGGCTGGAAGAACAGCGGCTGCATCTCGTGGACCAAGGCGCCGGTCGTGGCGCGAGCCTCTTCGCGCTCGTCCTTGACGATCTCGTAGTCGGTGCCCTCCTGGAGCTCGTTGCCAAAGTAGTTACGGCCCTGGACGTAGCGGGTCCACTGGTGCATACCGGAATTCTGAATGGTCTCGCCATAGGTTGCGGCGACGTCGAACTTGCCGTCGGTGTACTCGGCAAAGCCTTCTCCTTAGGCATGGACTCGATGCCCTCGGAGTGCAGGCAGTTCTCGGGGTCGTTGAGGTCGACATCGTAGTTGAGGTTGCCGATGTTGGGGTTGATCGAGGCGACGTCGTCGGCGAGCTTCATGCCGATCCACTGGTGACCGGAAAGCGCGGCAAATAGCCAGGTCTCGTTGTTGTCGGCGATGATGATCTGGTCGTTGGAGCAGACGCCCTGCTCGTCAATCAGGCTGCCGAGGAGCTCGACACCCTCGCGGGCCGTGGCGCTCTCGCCCAGAATGACGCTGGCGTAGTTGTACTCGCCGATGCCGGTCTCCTCGGTGACGGGGTCGGCTTCCTCTGCCTTCTCGTTATAGGAGGTGCTCAGCGTGGCAGAGCAGGAAACGCCCTTTTCGTTGATGCCAGCCTCGGAATATGCGTCGTAACGATCTTCCACTGAGAGGGGTTGTCGCGAACGAAGGTGTAGCGGTAGGTTGCGCCCTTGGACTTGTACTCAAAGCCGGACTCGACCGAGGTGTACTTGCTGCCGTCCTTGTGTGCGGCTCGATGCCAAAGTGCTTGATGTAGCGCGGGCCGAAGTCCTCGGAGCGTCCGTAGTACGTGTTGCCGTCTGCCGTGAGCTGGCTGCCCATGTAGATCTGGGTGCAAGCGAGCGCCGAAGTCGGCATGGCCATAATGGCCGCTGCTCCAAATGCAAGGCCGCAGCCGAGCTTCTTGAGCGTGTTGACAGGATGAGTAAACCTCATGATCCCTCCCAACTGTTGAAACCCCGCGAAACCGTACGGAGTTTCAGCTAATAAATACATCTACTAGCCTAAAGGAAGTGTAAAGAGTATTCATTCGACAACAGCTTTTACTCGATGAGCGTGAAGAAATATACGATGAGCGGATAATAATACTCATTTTATTGCTTTAGTTAAATAAAGGCACCCTGCATTTACTGTAGCTGAATAAAGCGCCAGACAATGCTCAAAAAGAAAACTCTCCCGCTGTTTAGGATTTGCATAAACAACGGGAGAGTCGATAACTGGATGAATATCATACCAATGTGGATTTACTTCTTTCGGCGGTGGATCACATTGATGGCGTAACCAACGAGCATGGCCAAGACGATGACGATAAAGCCAATCAGGGGATTGTCGTTCATGGGGTCCTCCTATTTTCCGAGCGGTGAAAAATCGTCGACGATGAGGTCGAGACATTGCGGCAGCGCGCGAGCGCCAAAGACGCCGGAGTTGCTGGAGATGATCTCTCCATCGAACTGCATACCCAGCGATGGCGTGCAGGTGATCTTGGCTTCCTTGGTCTGGATGATCTTAAACTGCGGACGGCCGAGCACTTTGCCAGCGGGGTCGAGCGCGGCGGTAATTACCGTGGGGAGCAGCTGCATCGTGCGCACGGGCTCAATAACGACGATGTCGACCATGCCGTCGTCCATGCGGCAGTTGGGGAACAGGTTGATGTCGTTTTGGATGACCGAGGTATTGCCTGCCATGCAGCAGATGCCGTCGAGCTCCTCGACAATGCCGTCGTGCTCAATGGTAAAGTGCGCCACCGTGGGGTTGGGCGTGGCGAGCGCGGAGAGGAAGTAGCGATCTCGCCAATGTCGTTTTTGGTGGGAGCGGCCTTCATCATGATCTCGCGTCGAAGCCCGAGCCGGCGATGATGATAAAGCCGTGGCGCTTCTCGTTGCCGTTCTCGTCGAGCCAAAAGAGCTCACCCATGTCCACTTTGACCGTGCGGCCGTCGCGGCAAGCCTTGGCGAGTGCCGCCGCCTCGGGGCATTGCCGATGTTGTTAAAGAACAGGCAGGCCGTGCCGGAGGGGAAGACAAGCGTGGGGACACCGCACCCGCGCATCTGGTCGAGCACGTTGGAGACGGTGCCGTCGCCGCCCGAAACGACCACGCGATCGAACTCGCGAACGTCCGCTACCGCGTCCTCGGGCTCCATGCCATCGCCGATAAAACGCATCACGACCTCGTCGCCGCCCTGCGCGAGGGCGTGCGTGAACGCGTAGATTTCATCTGAGCTGGGGCCCGATGCCGGGTTGTGGATGATAAGGCAGCGCATACTTACGTTCCCGTTCTGTGACTAACCGAGTATAGTTGTAGAGCAATGCCGATATCCTACCCGTGTTTTTCGGGCCTAACCTTATTCGATGGGTTGATATGTACATTTCCACACATCAGGCTCTGGTCGACTTTTGCCAGCGCGCCCGCGAGTTCGACGCGATCGCCGTCGATACCGAGTTTTTGCGCGAGCGCACGTTTCATCCGCGCCTGTGCCTGGTCCAGATTGCCACCCCCGCCGAGAGTGTCGCTGTCGATCCGCTGGTGATCGACGACCTGTCGCCGCTTGCCGAGCTTATGGCCGACGAGAGCGTGACCAAGGTCTTCCACGCCTGCTCGCAGGATATGGAGGTCATGCTCCACACCGTGGGCGCGCTGCCGCGTCCGATTTTTGACACGCAGGTTGCCGCCGCCTTTTTGGGCGAGCGCCAGCAGATTTCGTATGGTGCGCTCGTTCAGACGTTCTGCGGCGTATCACTGCCCAAGACCGAGTCGCTGACCGACTGGTCGCGCCGCCCGCTGACCGACAAGCAGATTGAGTACGCGATCGATGACGTCAAGTATCTGATCGTTGCCTATACCGAGATGATGAGCCGTCTGCGCGAGCTGGGCCGCGTGGATTGGGTGCTCGACGAGTTGCGTCCTCTGGCGATGAGTCGCACTACCGCGCCGACCGCCACGAAGCGTTCCGCAAGGTCAAGCGCATCAACTCGTGCAGCCGCCATCAGCTGGGCATTGCGCGCGAGCTTGCCGCCTGGCGTGAGGACCGCGCTGAGCGGCGCAACATCCCGCGCAAGTGGGTTATGTCCGACGATACGCTGCTGGCGCTCGTCAAGCGCAATCCCGTGCGTGTTGAGGAGTTCCGTAGCATCCGCGGCACCGACCAGCTGGGGGAGCGCGACGTGGACGGCGCGCTCATGGCCATCAAGCGCGGAGCGAGCTGTCCGCACGATCGCCTGCCGCTCTTGGTGCGCGGACATCGTCAGATTTCGCCGGAGCTGGAGAGCGTGACTGACCTTATGTATGCGCTTATTCGCCTGGTTGCCGAGCGCTCGGGCGTGGCGACCTCGGTCATTGCGTCGCGCGATGACCTGGCCGACTACATTGAGCATCCCGAGCAGAGCCGCCTGCGCGAAGGTTGGCGCTTTGAACTTGTGGCTCGCGCCTGGACGATCTGCTTTCCGGCAACATGGGGTTGACGGTGAAGGACGGCAAAATCGAGCTCCTGTAGGTATATAGTTACGCGGTTTTACCAAACCGCCTAACAGCTCGACGCTGCAAACGGCCGAGAGCGGCAATCTGACGTTCAATCGTCGCTCGCGTACCAAAGTACGCGTCGCTTCTCTTTCACGTCACCTTGCTCGCTTTCGACCGTTTTCGCTGACGGTGCCAAAACATCGATGCTGATTTGCTTGCCAGCTGAGTGGGTAGAATGCCTCCAACGTGTAATTCGATTCGGAGGAATTCGCATGCCCTATTACTATGGTTACGGCTTTGGCATCGACCCGCTGTACCTGCTGGTTGTTCTTGTCTGCACGGTGCTTGGCCTTGCCGCGCAGAGCTATATCAACTCGACATACAAGACCTGGTCCAAGGTTCGCTCGGACGGCGACACGGGTGCCACGGTCGCTCGCCGCATGCTCGATGCAACGGTTGTAGCGCCGTGGGCATCAAGGCGTCGCCGGTGAGCTCACCGACCACTACAACCCGCAGGATAACAACCTGTATCTGTCGGATGCCAACCGTTCGGGCGGGTCGGTCGCAAGCGTTGCCGTCGCCTGCCACGAGGCGGGCCATGCCGCCCAGCGTCAAAGCGCTACGCCATGATGAAGGTACGCACCGTTTTGGTCCCCGTCGTCAACTTTACCCAGAACACCTGGACGATCGTGCTGCTCATGGGCCTGTTTATGAACATCGCGGGGCTCACGACCCTTGCGCTGGTCTTCTTCTCGTTTAGCGTGCTGTTTCAGTTGGTTACGCTACCAGTCGAGATTGATGCCAGCCGCCGCGCCGTGGCGTATATTGAGCAGTCGGGCATGAGCTCCAAGCAGGTCAACGGTGCCAAGAAGGTCCTGACGGCAGCCGCGCTTACCTATGTTGCCGCAGCACTCACTTCGATCATTCAGCTGCTCTACCTTATGGCTCGTTACAACAGAAACTCCAACCGATAACAAATGGGACCGACGGGCGCCGTGGGGATTTGTGTCCCCGCGGCGCTGTACTATGTGTTGGACTTGAATTAGCGCAGGGCCGGAGCCCATGTGCACGATGACGAAAGGGGGCTGCGTGGCAGGCTGGAATCTGACCGGCAATACCGTTTCCGCCGAGTTCGACGGATCGGACGAGCAGGAGCGCAAAGAGCTCAGCGTGAGCCAAGCGGTGGAGATCGCCGCCGGCGCGCTCGATGCCATTCCGCAGCTGAGCGTTTTGGGTGAGGTCACGGGTTTTCGTGGTCCTAATGCCCGAAGCGGTCACTGCTACTTCCAAATCAAGGACGACTCGGCGGCCGTCGACTGCATCATCTGGAAGGGCGCCTACCTTAAGCGTACCTTCGATCTGCGTGATGGCATGCAGGTGAGCTTTAAGGGCAGTTTCAATCTCTACAAGCCTACGGGTCGCATGAGCTTCGTTGCCCGCTCGTTCTCGCTGGCGGGGGAGGGCCTGCTGCGTCAGCAGGTGGCTCAGTTGGCCGAAAAGCTGCGTCGCGAGGGCTGATGGACGAGGCGCACAAACGTCGCATTCCGGTGTTTTGCTCGCGCGTGGCAGTCGTCACCTCGCTTTCGGGCGCCGTAATCGACGACGTCAAGCGTACCTTGCGTCGCCGCAACCCGCTCGTCGAGCTTGTCTGTGTGGGCGCAAAGGTCCAGGGCGAGGGTGCGCCGGCAGAGCTTATTGAAGGCTTGCGCCGCGCCGCTGCCATTACGCCGGCGCCCGACTGTATTTTGCTGGTGCGCGGCGGTGGCTCCTTCGAGGACCTCATGACCTTTAACGACGAGGAGCTTGCCCGTGCGGTGGCAGCCTGTCCCGTGCCTGTGGTGACGGGCATTGGGCATGAGCCCGATACCTCGATCTGCGACATGGTGAGCGACCGTCGCGCCTCCACGCCAACGGCAGCGGCAGAATCGGTGGCGCCGGCTATGACGGAGCTGGCAGACGTGCTCGAGACGCGCCACCAGCGTCTGGGCGCCGCGATGGCTTCGATGATTGGGTCTGATCAGGTCGATCTGGAAATGCTCGACCAGCGCGGTCGTCGTGCCTGGGACACCTATACGGCTCGTCTGGGCGACGCGCTCGATGCAGCCGCGTGCCGCCCGTGTCTTAATGATCCAACGTTTATGGTCGAGCGCCGCGAGTCCGAGCTTGCCCTGACGGCCGATCGTCTGTCCGGCGCCATAACGCGTTCGGCTGGGACCTTCCGCTCCAACTTCGAGCGTCTGCCCGAGCGCTTGATCGCAAGCACCTCAAGGCTCGATGGCAAGCGCCATGCGCTCACGCTTGCGAGTTCCCGCCTAGAGCATCAAGGGCGCACGATGCTCAGCAAGCCAGCGTCCGACCTAGGCCGAGCTGCCGCGTCGCTCGATGCTCTGTCGCCGCTCAAGGTGCTTGCCCGCGGTTACTCCATCGCGTACAGCGATGATGGGGTGGCTACGAGTGCCAAGACCTTTAAGCCGGGCGACGCCATTCGTGTGCGCATGGCAGACGGCAACGTGGCGGCAACGGTCGATACGGTCGAGTAAGCCGCGTTTCATAGCGATAAACCTTTTGGAAAGGAAACAGATATGGCAGAGAAGACCCCGGTCGAGCAGCTTACGTACAAGCAGGCCTCGCAGGAGTTGGAACTCATCATCCGCAGCTTGGAGTCGGGCGATATGGAGCTCGAGGAGTCGCTCGAGAGCTATACCCGCGGCGTCGAGCTCCTCAAGAGCCTGCGCACCCGCCTGTCCGATGCCGAGCAGAAGGTCTCGGTGCTCCTTAAGGACGTCGACGGCAACGACGTGCTCGCCGACGGCGAAGCCGCCAACACCGACGACAACCTCTCGTTCTAACCATTCCGACCAAATATAATTACCTTGGTCTGCGAGAAAGGAACCAACCATGTGTGATTGCATCTTCTGCAAAATTGCCAACCACGAGATCCCCTCGACCGTTGTCTATGAGGACGATCAGGTCATCGCGTTCGACGACCTCAATCCCCAGGCGCCGGTCCACACACTCGTGATCCCCAAGAAGCACTACAGCGACATCGCCGACAACGTGCCCGCCGAGACCATGGGCGCCATGGCTCACGCCATCCAGGAGGTCGCCAAGGTCAAGGGCCTGGAGGACGGTTTCCGCGTCATCTCCAACAAGGGCGTCAACGCCGGCCAGACCGTCATGCACTTCCACATGCACGTCCTCGGTGGCAAAAACCTGGGCGAGAACCTCATCTGAGGACGCGTAGCCCGTCGACTTGGCTGCCTTTGGAGTAGTCTATGCAGCTTTCTCAACTCGAATACCTTCAAGCGGTAGCGAACTATGGCGGCGTGCGCAAAGCAGCTCGCGCCGTTCATGTGAGTCCGCAGGCCGTTTCGTCGGCAATCAAAAAGTTGGAATCTGAGTATCAGATTGTTTTGCTTGACCGATCGGCGGGTGAGGCTGTTTTGTCTTCGGCGGGCAGAGAATTTGCGCGTCGTGCACGCGTGATCCTGGCAAAAGTCGACGATCTCAAAAAGTACGCTCAATCGAGAGACGACGGCGTCTCGCCTGACGGCCACTTTCGTCTTTACGCCCCCTGCCTTCATGGGCGGGGGCGCCTTTTTGCCGAAAACTGGTATGACTCGTTTGAAAGCTCGCACCCTCAGATTCACCTTGATGTGTGGCATCAGCCAACGGCTACATGCTTTGAATCACTTGTGCTTGGCATTTCGGATGCGGCTATCTCATTTGAGGAACCACGGGACAGCGTCCTTTCTTCAAAATATTTGGGTGAAAAGGAGCTCAAGGTTCTTTCATGCCCAGCGGGTCATCAATCCGTGGGCGCTATGACCGTTCGTGAGTTACTGGGCGGCAGGCTCGCTGTTCCCATTAATTTGTCACCCTGTCTCAATGCGATCAACCAATGCCCTGAAGCCCAGCTCGTCAATTTTCGCTTCCGTGATGTTGAATACGGAAGCAGGGCTCAGGCTGAGTTTCTTCAAGCCGGGGGATTGATATTGAGTTTGTCTGGGTCCTCTCTCGCACCGGATGGATCAGAAGTGAGTGAGTGCTCCATTGAAGGTTCGCGTGATGTAACCTTGCCTATCTACTTTTGCTATCGGCAAATTCCTGGACTGATCGACACCAGACGGTTTTTCTGCACCTATTGCGTCATCTTGCTTCGTGAGATTAATTGGCTTCGAGACGTCAAGTGATTATTGACGCCTTGTAACACATAGCTGACAGCTTTGCCCTCATGCTTTTCCAAGATTCCGATTTAGATTGCTGGCTCTTGGAGGGCGGGGCATGAAAAACCGTACGATTTTGCTTTATATGACGTTCGTTTTTCTGTCGAACTTCATCACCATTTTGTATTTTCTGACGGTTTACCTTGAATTCGCCGGATTCTCGATGGTGGCGATTTCTAGCATGATGATTGCATATCAAGTGAGTAAGTTCATCCTCGAAGTTCCCACTGGCTATATTGCTGATAGGTTTGGACGAAAGACAAGTGGTCTCGTTGGCGTCGTGGGGATGCTTGGATACTATGCCGCCTTGCTTCTCGTCCGTTCCCCTCTGCTTTTAATCGGTGCGTTCGCTCTCAAAGGTTTTGCCGTTGCATGTCTGAGCGGATCCATAGAAGCGATTTACATAGACAGCGTCTCTCAGGACCAGCTCGTAAGACTTAATGTCGTTGAGCGATTTGTTTTCTATGCCTCTTATGCCATCTCCGCTTGCGTGGGCGGTTTCATTTCGTCTGCTGGCGCGTATCTCATTGGGCTTTCGGTCGATATCATCGCCATGGTGTTGACGTTGGTTGTCGTTGTCTGCATTCCTGAGATGCGAAGAGGGGGCACTGCGGGGACACCTGAGCGTGGAATTAGCCCGAAGATGATCGGTGCCGCTATTGCGGGTAACGGAATTCTTCGTTCAGCGTTCATCATGGACTGTTCTCAAGCATTTGCTTTTGTCGCCCTGGAAGACTTTTTCTCACTGTTGCTTGCGGGTCGCGGAATGAATGCCGTCGCTTCGGGTGTGATCATTGCGGTCCAGCTCCTTGCCTCGGCCTCCATGGGGCTTATTGTGCCCAGTGTGATTGCTCATGTCGACAAGGGCCGTTTTGCGCGTATTTACGGCATCATTCGCTTAGTATTGACAGCTTTGTTTTTGATCCCCCTTACTCCGGCTAATTTGCTGCCCGTGTTCTATGTGCTGCAGACGGTTGCGTACTCGTTGTTTGCCCCAATCAAATACTCAGTTTTCCAAAATGCTGCCGATTCTTCGATGCGCTGTTCGCTGATTTCGGTTCAAAGCCAGATGGTGGCGGTTGGTGCCGTCCTTTTCTATCTGCTCAACGCTGTGTTGAGTAGCGTTGCGGGCATTCGAGTCGTATTGCTTGTTGCGCTCGGGATTTCTGCCCTGGTGTATATCCCTGCGCTATTTCGTCTTACAAGTCAAAGGCCGTGAGTATTTGGGCACCGATAACTTATATATCAACGCAATAAACCCGAGCGCGAGGGCGTTTGGGTTTATTATTGAAGCGTATGTACCTGGCGGCGCCACACCGCCTGTTAGTAGGGAGACACATGAACGTTCTGGTCGTCAACGCAGGATCTTCGACCTTAAGTATCAGGTCATCGATACCAAGTCCACAAGGTGTCCGCAAAGG
>ENA-OQIR01000144-OQIR01000144.1-human-gut-metagenome-genome-assembly--contig:-NODE-144-length-32677-cov-6.370753_pt1 | contig 32677 bp, 62 predicted proteins | sample MGYA00242580_ERZ504745 | MGnify/ENA primary metagenome ERZ504745 (study PRJEB26092, sample SAMD00036214) | human gut metagenome | host: Homo sapiens | study: EMG produced TPA metagenomics assembly of...
CAAGCGCTCCACGGTTATTCCCTTTTCCTCTTTAGCAGTCGAAAGGCCTTGGGAACGAACCAGACCCAGTGACATGAAGAATGACAAAAAGCAGATTACTTAACGCATACCCAAGAAACGCACCCAACATGAAATTACCTCCTAAAAATGAACATTACTTCATCCTATGCCAGCTTTAACCGCTTTGTGCTTGACCCCTTTGAAATTTTATGAAAAACAGCCGGGAGAATCCTCCCGGCTGTTTTTCATCACTTTAAATATTCCTGCACAATAAACTTAGGACGCGCTTTTGTTTCCATATAAATTTTTCCAATATATTCTCCAATTATCCCTATGGCCAAAAGCTGTAGTCCCCCAATGGCCCAAACGGAAACCACGATAGAGGTCCATCCAGGCACAGTCCAGCCGATACACCAGGTTATCAAAAAATAAATCAGCATTAAAATACTAATGGCAAAGATGATAATTCCCAGAGTCGTGACCATTCGAATCGGCTTCACACTGAACGACGTAATCCCATCAAAAGCAAAATTGAGCATCTTTTTTAAAGGGTATTTCGACTCTCCGGCAAACCGTTCATGGCGTTCATAGGTAACAACACCAGATTGAAAGCCGATCAACGGCACAATTCCCCGCAGGAACAAGTTGACCTCCTTAAAGCCCTCCATCTCGTCCAAAGCACGACGGCTCATCAAACGGTAATCCGCATGATTATAGACAATCTCAACGCCCATATGCAGCATCAGCTTATAAAAGCTCTGCGCGGAAGCCCTTTTGAAAAAAGAATCTGTTTTCCGTTCACTGCGCACGCCATAGACCACTTCGCAGCCTTCATAGTACTTTTCTACAAACTGTTCGATAGCGTCCACATCATCCTGTAAATCCGCATCCATTGAGATCGCCATGTCGCAGTATTCCTTTACTGTCATCAAGCCCGCCAGCAAAGCACTTTGATGGCCCTTGTTGCGAGAAAGATTGATTCCTTGAATCATCGGATTTTCCTCGTGATACTGCCGGATAAGCTGCCAAGTATGGTCTTTTGAGCCATCGTTGACAAATACTATTTTGCTATCCTGAGAAATCAAACCCATCTCAATCATTGCGCCGAGCTTTGCCGTTAACCGTTTTGAGGTTCCGGCAGCACTTCTTCCTCATTATAGCAAGGAATCACCAAATAAAGGACTCTTCCTCGTTCCTGCTCAGCCATCGCCTCTCCCCCTATACGCTATAGCATTTTGGTTTTTTTCAAAATAAACCCGGCAATTCCCATCAACCCAGCGAAAGGAGCACCGGGAACCACCAAAATTGGGCTAAGGGTAGGTTTTGAACGTTCATTCCATATAACCCGGAAATAACCGTGGGAATGGAAATGATCAAGGTAATAGAGGCCAGCACCTTCATTACGATATTCAGATTATTAGAAATCACCGATGCGAAAGCATCCATCGTACCGGAAAGAATGTTCAGATAAATGCTGGACATCTCAATGGCCTGCTTAATCTCAATCAGCACATCCTCCAAAAGATCCTGATCCTCGTCATATAGCTTGATGTAGCGTCCTCGCATAATTTTTTCCAGGGTGACCTCATCCGCCTTCAGCGAGGAAGAAAAATACACCAAGGATTTCTCAATATCCAAAAGCTGGATCAGCTCCTGGTTTTTCATAGACTTTCTCAGTTCCCGCTCCACGTGGTCACTGATTTTATCGATCTGCTTCAAATACTGCAGATACTTTGTTGCCATACGCAGCATAATATGCAGCACAAAATGGGTCTTTAAATTCGTCATGACTCCTTTAAGCACGCCCTCGGCGAACTCGCTGAGCAGAGCCGTTTCCTTAAGGCAGACGGTAATTACGTTTTTTTCCGTCAGCATAATGCCTAAAGGCATCGTGCTGTATCTGATATTTTTCTCGTGCTTTTCTACCACCGGAATATCAATGATAATCAATGTATTCCCATCCTCGGAATCAATATGGGAGCTTTCTTCCTCGTCCAGAGAAGCTCTCAAAAAATCCGGCTCAATATTAAAATCCTGAATCAGCGCCTCTATTTCATCTTCTTCCGGCGCCACACAATTGATCCAGCAGCCGCTTTCATACTGCTCGATCTCCGAAATTCTCCCATCTATGGTTTTGTAGTAAGATACCATAGGCTTCAACCCCCGTTCTTTTCCGGGCGCACCTCGCCTATGGCTTGCACAAAAGGGCGCTGCGTCCGGTTATGATAAATTTGCTACTTCGATAAGTATCGCCAGGTTCCGGGTTCACAACGCCACCTCCAAATTCTAATTTAGGATTACTTTTTCTGCAAAAAGTATTTGTCAGAATAACCAGTATCACTGCTAAGACGATCATCGTGGGCAGCAGCAAAAACACGTCGGTTTTCACGCTGCGAAGACACGCGCAGGCAATGAACAGGACAGCCAGGGCAAAGCAAAAAACGACACGCACCTTGTCCGCCGTTTTTCACTATATTTCGTTTTTCCCACTGGCCCAACGTATGATAGCCCGCGGCAAAACTGCTTCTATCGTCTTTGGGATACCCAGTTTATTATAACACACCAAATGAAAAAAGCAAGGCAGAGCGTCTGCCTTGCTTTTAGATTCTTTTCCTCATTTACGGTTAAAAATAGACATAATGTCATAAAAGGTGTCGTCGTCATCCTGATTCGCTCCAGCCGCAGGCGCTTGAGGCATGGCGGGCCTTTGAGCGGGCTGCTCCTGGGGCCGGCGCAGGTTCTGGCCCTGAGGCTGGCTGGGAGCGGGAGCCGCGTTTTTCAGGATCTCAGGCTCAGGCAAATAGGAATCGTGGGTAGCAAAGCCAGTGGCGATAACGGTAACGGACATCTCATCCTCCATATCCTCGTCGAAGCTGCGCCCCAGATAATGTTGGCTTCCTTATCGGCCTGGGCCGCAATCATCGCGGAAGCGGTTTCCACTTCATCCAAGCCGATATCCGGGCTGGAGGTAATATTGATGATAACGCCCTTGGCGCCATTGATCGCAGTTTCCAAAAGCGGACTGGAAATCGCCATGTTGGCGGCGGTTTCCGCTTTGTCCTTGCCGCTGGCGCGGCCCACGCCCATATGGCATAGCCGGCATCCTTCATGACAGCGGTAACATCCGCGAAGTCCAGATTGACAATTCCGGGCAGCAGGATCAGGTCGGAGATGCTCTGCACACCCTGACGAAGCACATCATCCGCCACCGCGAAAGCGTTGGCCAAGGTAATCTTAGCCTCGCTGACATATTTTAAACGCTCATTAGGGATCACCACAAGAGAATCGACATGCTCTCTTAAAGCGGAAATGCCCTTTTCCGCTTGTTCCATACGGCGCTTTCCCTCAAAGGCAAAGGGCTTTGTGACGATACCCACCGTCAGGATTCCCATATCTCTTGCGATTTCCGCTACCACCGGCGCCGCTCCAGTGCCAGTACCGCCGCCCATACCGGCGGTGATAAAGACCATATCCGAGCCGCGGATCGCCGCGGCGATAGCCTCTCTGGATTCGTCGGCGGCCTTCTGACCGATATCAGGCTTGGAACCGGCTCCCTTTCCGTGGGTAATCTTCTCGCCTATTTGAATCTTCTGAGACGCCTGAGAACGAATCAGCGCCTGCCGGTCGGTATTCACTGAGATAAATTCGACGCATTTTACGCCGGAAGTGACCATCCGGTCAATGGCGTTCCGCCGCCGCCGCCAACGCCTATCACCTTAATTTGTACAATGTTTTCAAAGTCGTTGTCCAATTCAAAAGGCATAGCTTTTCCTCCTAAAACTCTCTTATATTTTCAAGTATTGTTGATTTCTTTCACACATTTCCAGTACCTGGAAAGCCGCGGAAATACCGCTTGTCCAATTAGATACACTCTTTTATTAATTTAACACTTTTCCATGGGAATTTCAATCCTTTTTTCCCGTTTCAAGCCATTATGGAGAGAGTAATATTAAAAGCAGAGGAAATCAAAACGATTTTTCTGCTTTATTTTTTTAATCTTAACAAAGGAAGGGGCCTTAAAAATGGGAAAATACTCATATTTGACATTTGACCAACGTCGCGAAATAGAATCGCTATACAATGATGGAAACAGAGTAGTAGATATTGCCTCAAAAATCCAAAGAAGTGTTGCTGCTGTTTACGAAGAACTCAAACGCGGATCCACAGGGGAACTTGATGAAAATAAACGTCTTAAATACAACGCCGATCTCGCGCAAACAACAGTGCAAGCAAATATACGGCGAAGAGGCAACAAACAGTTAAATAAAAGCACTATCACTAAAACGTGAATATCTGTGGCGAAAAGGAAGCGGGATAACCCATGAACCAGCTTTAACTATTGAATTCTGGTAAAAGAAAAAACGCCTGTGGTGGTTTCACAGACGGCTTTCCCCCATTTTTGTTTACCCAAAACTTTTGCACCTGTTTGGGCGCTGTGTAGCGTAGCACTGTCGTTATTACTGTAACGAGGTTACGGCCCCCGATGTACTACATACCAAACAGGACCGCACTTTTACCACACGGTTTCTGTCAAAATCCGCATCACTTAAGCAGAATGGTACTGCTCAATAATAGCCTTAGCATCTGCGATCCGGCGATTTGGGAACCGGCAATCTCAAAAGTTTGGTCAATCCGACCACGCTCCTTTCAATTACCTTTACGGCTTAAACAAATTATAGGGAATCTTTACCAGAACTCAATAGCTAAAGCAAAAAATAGCCATAAGGAAGCGTTGTGAGGACATGAAGCAATTTTTAAAGGAGTGTTGGCCGATCATTGTAATATCAGTGGCAACAACGCTCGTATGCCGTCTATTAATAGACTGGTTACCGCTGAAACTATGACAGGAATTAAAAACTTTTTAATTCGTTCTTCGCGCATAAATTCTTTGTCAGGCGGCGGGAATAAAGAAAGTCCGCTTGAAAACAAGCACTCAATTTTATATTCCCTCATAAGATGAATCGAGGTGATACATAATGGGAAAACGTGAAATCTATACCGTAAACTCAAAGCTAAAGCATGATAACGGCGAAATAGAAATAGTCGCAACTAAAAAAATAGCTTTGGAAAAAATTAATGGCAAATGGGTTTCTACTATCATACATGAAGAACGTTTTATGCCAAAAGAGGAATGGCAAGCACACGTTGATCGGTTTATGGAAAGAGGAAACGTAGTTATTTCAAATAATTTTTATAGGGACATGGCAAATTAGACATGTCCTAGTAAGGAGGACAAGCACATGAACGCAGACGACATAGAAAGAGTTCGGAAAATAGTGAATCAGGACGGTTGGAACATCATTTGGATAGGTGCAAAAATGCCATGTGAGTTTTTTGATGAAGAGGTTGAATTTCTCTATGAGGATATGAACGGCCAGCCTTGTATTTGCTATGCGATTTATACCTATGACAAAAGCGGATTTTACCATAACCCATATTTTCAGAGAAAATCTGACGGCGCAAAAATGGGTCGGTGCATTGCATGGCGTAAATCTCTTAAAGAGGCGTAAAACCATAAAGGAGGACAAGCACATGAGCACAAAATTGATGGTGGCGTTTATCATAGTATGCGTTTACGGCGGATTAATTACATTTGGGTACATAGAAGAACGCCACAAAAACAAAAAGAAAAGCCGCCCTCGCGACTGGCATCACGAAGGGCGGCAAAATAAAATATCCTAATCACATATTAAACCAAAACAGGAGGTTTGTCAAATGGACGATAAAGAGTTAATGATCTGTCTGATGAAAAGATGTTTAGAGCTGGAGGAAGAAATCGAAAAGCAAAAGTTATCCGGAGACTATTGGTTCCGGGAATGTGAGAGGCTGAAAAATGAACAGAAGCAATGATAACGGCCTCTCTCGTGCGGAATTTGAGTACCTGTACGATACCGATAACAAGAACCGGAAACTGATAAAAGCCCGGAATACGAATCCCTGGAGTGGCTGAAGGAGGTATATTATGCCTACCAAGAATATCGTTGAGTTTACCAGATATACCGTACCTATAGAAATTACATTCAAGGGCGGTATCGAGTGCTGTGAATGGTGCAATCGCAGCTTTATGAATATGAAACGGCATATTGAGTGTGGTCTTACCCATGAGGAAATAGTCAGCCCTAGAGATTCCATCGGGTGGAACTGTCCGGTCAGAAAATTGGAGGTAGCAAATGGAATTCAGACTGCTGAAAGCTGATGAAATTGACGTGAGAGTAGCTCAAGTTAAGGAATTCGGCTGTTCCCTGCTTCTATATAAAGACGCCCGTGTCGATATGAATATCTTAGACACTACTCCTGGAATCGGCCCGGGAAACTGGCAGCGCAGGCATTATGAATGCAAAGGAAATTTATTCTGCTCTGTTGGTATCAAGATTGATGGTGAATGGGTATGGAAGGACGACGCGGGCGCGGAAAGTCAAGCTGAAAAAGAAAAAGGCGAAGCTCTGACAGCTTTAAGCGGGCTTGTGTAAATTGGGGCATTGGCCGGGAACTTTACACGGCTCCATTTATTTGGATTCCGTCCTCTGAAATTTCCATTGTATCTAAAAATGGTAAGGCTACAACTTATGATAAATTCGAAGTAACAAAAATAGCCTATACAGATGACAGAAAAATTTCGGGCTTGCTATTTGGAGGCTTGCCAATAAGGATAAAGACCGCAAACGTGTATTTGTCTGGCAGGGAGGCACTAATGAATGACTTAATTAATGCGGTAGGCGAAAAGACCGCTTTACTTGACGCCGCAATCCGTCAGCTTGGAAAACGCGGACAGGCTTATGCCGAGGCCGAAAGCAATTATAGAATGGCGCTGTCAAAGGCAATTTTGGAAGAGCGTGCAAACGGCACTCCAGTAACTATCATTTCCGATATCTGCAAAGGAAAATCTGATATTGCAAAATTGAGATTTCAACGTGATTGCGCCGAGGTGGTATATAAGTCTGCAATGGAGGCAATCAACAGTTATAAACTGCAAATCAGGATAATGGACGCGCAGATAGAAAGAGAGTGGCATAGTGGTTAACGAATACGGAGCAAAGCTTGACCGGAACGGCTATGCGCCAAGCATCATACAGGACGAAGCCGATGAAAGCTGCTTTATCTGCTATGTGAATGGATATTATGACCCTCTCAACCGCCACGAGGCATTTGGCGGCCCATTCCGGGACAAGTCAAAGCGTTTAGGCTTATGGGTTTCCCTCTGTCATTACCGGTGCCACCAGGAGGGAAACGGCAGCGTACATAAAAATCGGGAATCCGACCTGCACATAAAGCGGATCGCCCAAATGAAGGCGATGGAAGCCTATCAATGGGACACAGAGGATTTTATCCGGGAGTTCGGAAGAAATTATTTGGAGGATTAACATGTTAAATACAGTGATTTTAATGGGACGGTTAACCTCAGACCCAGAACTGAGGTACACACCTAACGACATAGCAGTTACCAGCTTTACCCTTGCGGTAGAACGGTCTTATGTAAAATCAGGCACAGACCGCCAGGTGGATTTCATCGACGTAGTGGTATGGCGGCAAACCGCTGAATTTGTCTGCAAGTATTTTCATAAGGGCCAATTGGCAGCGGTACAAGGTTCCATTCAAACACGCAGCTACACGGACAAAGACGGCAATAAACGGAAAGCTTTTGAGATAGTTGCGGAAAGCGTGCATTTCGCTGAGCCCAAAAAGGATAAGAGCAATGAGCCGATTGTAACTATACCAGGAAATGATGCTTTCGAAGAAATAATTTCGGATGACGACTTACCTTTTAACTAACCAACAGAAAGGCGGTGATAATGTGGAGCTGTTAAACCTAATCCCTTATGGAAAAGAAAACGCCATAAGCCGGGAAGATTTGTCCAAGCTTACCGGCTGGGACGATAGAAAGGTAAGGGAGGAAATCAAGCGGCTAATGAGAAACGGCGAACGGATTTTATCTTCCAGCAGTGCCAAGGGCTATTGGAGAAGCGATGATCCAGACGAAATCGATAGATTCCTTAAAGAGAGCGATAACCGCCGCACAACAGAGGCTTTAAATGTTGAACCTCTTCGTTTTTTCGTAGCCAAGTCAAAAGGTGAAGATTTAATTCCGGTAAGAGCGCATTACCGCAGGATACATAAACGAGCATCAGGCCAAACCGATATTCAAGGCGGTGAATAAATGGCGCGTGAGTTTTTTGCGCTTATCACAGCTATTTGAACGCAATGAGAAAACTCTCTGACGCAGAGTGCGGGAGGCTTTTTAGGGCGCTGTTATCATACAGCGCAGGAGAACAGCTTATCAATCTTCAGGGCAGGGAAGAAATCTTATTTGACGTGTTTGCAGATCAAATTGACCGTGATAACGCAAAGTATGAAGCCAAATGCAGGAAAAACCGTGAAAATGGTGCAATGGCGAACGGTACCGGACGCCGCCGAACGGTACCGAACGCCCCCAAGAAAAAGACAAAGAAAAAGACAAAGGAGAAGTAAAAAAAGAAAGTAAAAAGAAAAAATCTTTTTCTCCCCCTTCTTTTGAAGAGGTGGAGTCATACTGCAAGGAGCGGAACAGCAGTGTAGACCCCAGACGCTTTTTTGATTATTACGAAGCAGGCGGCTGGAAGGATAATAAGGGGAATTCGGTTAAAAACTGGAAACAAAAGCTTATAGCATGGGAGTCCAGAGATGAAAGGGGAGAAAATCATGCTGGAAAGCCTGCTCAGGAAAGCCCCTCCGGAGGTACGGCGGAAGCTTCAAAACAGAAATACGGAAATTACATTTGAGGATATCCAAGAGCGGCGCATTCAGATCATGAACGGAGTTAAAGGAACCCTAACTGGGTATGACTGCCCCATCTGTAAAAACAAGGGCGTGATACATTACCTGAAGGACGGATACGAATTTGCGAAACCCTGTGAGTGTATGAAGCTTCGGGATAGTTTAAGGAGAATCCGGCAAAGCGGCCTGGGTGACCTATTGAACGAATATACCTTCGATAAGTTTCAGACGGAATCCCCCTGGCAGGAGGCTGTCAAAAACAGCGCTTTGAAATTTTTGGAGGATCACGACCGGAAATGGTTTTTTATCGGCGGTCAGGTTGGGGCTGGGAAGACGCATTTGTGTACGGCTATGGTAGGTGAATTCTTAAAGCGTGGAATCAGCGCAAAATATATGCTGTGGCGGGACGAGGCGTTGAAGCTGAAAGCCGTTGTCAATGATGATACGGCATATTCAAACCTGATTAAACCCTTGAAAACCGTTCCTGTGCTTTACATAGACGATTTTTTTCGCACAGGGAACGATGAGACAGGCAGGAAAAAAGCCCCCACGCAAGGCGATATCAACGTAGCTTTTGAACTCATTAATTACCGGTATAATAACAACCTGGTGACGATTCTGTCCAGTGAATTGACTGTCGATCAAATTCTATTTTTTGACGAGGCGGTGGGAAGCAGGATTTACCAGAGAACGAAAGAATATCACTGGGATATTGCCAAAGACCCACATAAAAATCACAGGCTGAAATAACAAAGGAGGGAACAGCTTGGTTACGCTCTATATCCCTGGCAAGCCGCAGGGAAAAGCCAGGGCCAGGACATGCAAAACCGGGCACAGCTACACGCCGGAAAACACAGTGCTGTACGAAAATCTGATTAAAACTTCATTTCTGGAACGGTATGGGGCCCGGGGTAAAATCAGGGCTCAGGGAAAACAAAAGCCCGCGCTGAAGATGGAGATTTACGCGGGATTTCAAGTTCCCAAATCATTTTCCAACAAAGACAGGATCGCGGCGTTAAGCGGAGACCTTCTCCCCACAAAAAAGCCTGATTCCGATAATATCGCGAAAGTGGTTGCGGACGCTTTAAACGGGATCGCTTATGACGACGACGCGCAGATCGCCGATTTAACGGTTATCAAGCGGTACACGGAGGATCCCTGCGTAAAGGTAACGATCGAGGAGATCAGCCATGACCTTTGATGAGCTTTGTTCTCTCGCCGGAAACGGGAAGCCTCTTCCCCGTTCCGCGCTTCCTTTAGAGCGAGTTGCATACCGCGGGCTTGCCTGGCTGTATCATGCTTACCGGCACGGTGCTTTTTCCAAGGACGAAGCCGCTGAGGAAAAAGAAGCCCTTAGGAGAGAGTACGAGGACGCGCGGAAAAAGAGAAGGACGGCCTAAAGCTTCACCAATACGTCGATCAAATCCGTACAGCGCTGGCAGGCTGGTTTAAGAAGGTGGAACAGAGCGGTTGCCCTGTATGCAGGAAGCTCATTGAGATTTTGGACGGGAGGAATTTAAGTGAAGGCCAGGATTCCTAATTCAGCCAAGCTTACAAAAAAACAATTACAAGCCGCTGAAAGTTATTCTCGGCAGGTAGTAAAAACGGATCAGGAAAGGCTTCTGCGCCGGTACTTTAAATTGATGTGCTATGTGCTGAACCGTAACTTCGGCTTTGGTTCGAAGCGATGCCTAGCGGTAATCAATGGAATCAGCAGGCTTTCCGCCGAACACGATCAAGACGAAATCTTTTGGGAACATTTAGACCGGGTGATCGTTGATGAAATGAAACTCGATTTTGAAAGAGATTAACCCCGCCGCAAACAGGCGGGAACGGAGGACAAAAGCAATGATTAAACCAAGCACTGACACGGAGCCAGCAGCGGAAAACAGGGACAAAATTATTCTGGACTTATGCGGCGGCACGGGCTCCTGGTCAAAGCCGTACAAAGAGGCCGGATATGATGTGAGGCTGATCACTCTGCCGGAATATGATGTATGCACCTATGCGCCGCCGTTTGAAAATGTTTATGGGATTCTGGCTGCCACGCCGTGCGATGAATTTTCAATCGCAAAGCATTTTCACGGAAAAGGAAACTATACGCATAATTTCAAAGCGGGGCTGGAGGTGTGCTCTGCGTGCTGCAGGATTATACTTACGTGCCGGCCCAGGTTCTGGGCGATAGAAAATCCGGCAAACGGACTGCTGAGGCGCTGGCTCGGTGAACCTGATTACACCTTTGACCCCTGGCAGTTTGGGCACAGCTATCAAAAGCGGACTGCGCTGTGGGGTAACTTTAATGCTCCGAAGGCCTTTGTCGAAGCAAAGCCGGAAGGAATGAAGAAATTTCCATGCTTCACAGCAAAGAAATTTATCCGGAGTTTTACGGAATCTATACCCGTCAGGAACGCAGGGCAATCACGCCGCCTGGCTTCGCAAGGGCATTTTTTGAAGCAAACCGGTGAAGGGAGGACAAAGGCAGTGAGCATAAAAACTTATGACCAGTTTTTCGATGCAGAGGATAAGGAGGCAAATCATGACTGAATTAAAACCACGTGGGATTTATCGCGAAGCTCTGAATAAATGGGGTGCTGAAGCTCAAACACTTATGGTTTTTGAGGAAATGTCAGAACTGCAAAAGGAGCTTTGTAAGCACGCCAGGGGCAAAGATAACCGTGAAGCTATTGCCGAAGAGATCGCGGACGTTCAAATCATGTTGGAACAAATGATGATTCTTCACGATTGTGAGGATTTAGTAGAAGTACAAAAATTCAAGAAAACACACAGATTAAAGATTCGCTTGGAACAGGAGGATTGACTATGGCGAGATACTTTAAGATTACAGAGATTGACTGCGACAGTTTTTTTCAATGTACTGGTGAAGAACTGGATTGCTCTCAATTGGTTGTACCTGTGATTGGATATGTCTTTGTTGCTGTTGACGATACTGACGAAGATGAAATCTCTGTTCCTTTAGACAGCTTTGACGAGGAGGATTGACGATGTCTGAGTACATAGAAAGGGAATTTGCGCTAAATGTTCTCTGTCGAGAGAATTGCGGACATGACTATGAAGCAAATAAATGTAATAACTGTTATACATCAAATTTTATCAATTATCTTCCCACCGCAGACGTAGCAGAGGTGAAGCATGGGAAGTGGATAAAGTGTTCTGTAATTAAGTGTTCAGTATGTGGTTCATGCACGGATATCCAATCAGATGAAGCATATGAAAAATTTATAGAATCTTATTACTACTGCCCTGTATGTGGATCAAAACTTGACTTGGAGGATTAGCTATGGCAAAGGTCGAAGTAACGGATTATGTGTCAGAACTACGCGCAGAATATCAACAAGGCTTTCAAGATGGTTATGCTTCGGCGTGGAGAGAGATTCAGAATGTTATCAAACACGCGGTAATTGAAGCGAGTATTCAAGCTCGACGAAAAGGGAGGACTGAGCTATGACAAGGGAAAAAGCGATTGAAGTTCTTGAAAATGGTGCATGGTGGGATTTGTTAATCCTATAACAACCATTGAAGGCAGGAAATCAGATATCGAATTGCATGAAGCTCTTGATATTGCTATTGCCGCCTTACGCAACAACTGGATCAGCGTTAAGGATAGGCTGCCGGAGGAACATAAAGTTGTTTTGTGTATTGTAAACGGAAAGCCCGAAACAAATATTACACTTCGCAACGCATATCAGCTTGGATCGTGGAACAAGACAGAGGGGTGGATCATTGAAGAATACCTGTATGGGAAGACGCTGTTGTTTCATGGTGGCAGCCGCTTCCAGAACCGCCTGAGGAGGATTAGTTATGAAAAAAAATGTGAGCCGGGTGATCCCAAACCCTTGTGATGAATGCGTGTGCAGTTATTGCAGATGGCGCGGGACAGACAACTGCTTACGCTGCGAATACGGGAGTTGTTTACGATGCGGAGAAAGCAGAAGAGCCAGATACCCAATTTATGAGTGCGTTGGCTACACAATGCCGCCACCCGGAATGAAGACATGTGGCAGACCTTAGTTGAACAGGTTCAGGAGGATTAGCTATGTATAAGGAATTAGTTGAAAAACTGCGGCATAGAGGAACTTTATATAATGGGATCAGCCTTTTTGATGATGCCGCCAATGCTATTGAAAAGCTGCTATTTAAATATAATTTTGCCAATATGACAAAAAAGGAAACTGACATAACACTTAAAAATGAATTTTTAAAATGTTTAAGATTGGAAGCCGAAAACAAAGAACTAAAGCGTGAAAGAGATCAGGCGGTGGAGGAACTTCATCGAAATACAGACGCTGTACCCGTAGTTAGGTGTAAGGATTGTAAATGGTTTACAATGGACAATACAGGTGGTACGTATTGCAATCATCTAACTTGTGGGTTGTTTAATGGATATGAACCAGATGCGTTTTGCAGCTACGGTGAGAGGAAGGAATCAAATGAATGAAGAGCATTATTTTCTGCGCCCCCCGATCATCATAAGCGAAGAGGAATTAAAAAGGCAAAAGAGAGATCCTAAACTCCTGATAGAAAAATTTGAACGGCTGAGACGGTGCGAATTAAATTCCGGAAAGCCTGAATCTCACCCGGACGTTATGAAACTGTCTGAAATGATCGAGAAGTTAAGAAGGTGAAAAATGCGACTGGTTGATGCGGATTTAGCCCCGGTTTATTTAAACGAGAAGGCTTGTGAACAAATCAAATCAATGCCAACTATCGACCCCGTTCATGCTGCTGGTGCGTGCTATTGTGGAGAGTGCGGTTATTGTATTCATCAGCCAGGTTTGAAAAGCGTTGAATGGATATGCATTGAATGGCATAACTATTGTGATTGCGGCCCAAAGATAGTCGCTCCAAATGATTTTTGCAGCTACGGTAAGAGGAAGGAGAATTAATATGGCAGGCTGGCAATTATTACTTTTAGGTTATTTTTTAGGCGCACCGTTAGGCTTCTTGCTTTGTTCCGTTCTGGTGGCAAGCAAAGACCCGCCCAAACCGCACACCACTTGCAAGGACTGCGTACATAGGCATAAGAAAGAGTGCCCTTTCTCCCATATCGAATGCGATGTGACAGGAGACTCTATTTTCTGGCATACTAACAAACAAGACGACTTCTACTGCAAGGAGCTCAGGACATTGGGCTGGCCACAAAGCGGAAATAGAAAAAGTTGCAAGGGGTGTATCTATAACAGACCTCTAACTTTTGAGGGTTCCGGCAGCAACGCTACTGCCTATATTGCTATGATACCGGTAAGCCTAGAGGTTGCCCGCCGGAGAAGTGTGATAAAAAGACTGTCAGGAGGTTGAAAAATTGAACTGGAAAAAAGAAGCTGAAAACGATCTTAGATGCTACATGAAGCGCAAAGCATCTTTAAATAATCTTCGGGATCAGATTTTAACTTTGCGATTAGAACAGGAATCTATCAAGGCTTGTACTGCTGATTCTGATCCAGTGAAAGGCGGCGGGAGTAAAACTGAAGATCGTTGGATTGATAATATTGTGAAAACTAAGCGCTTATCCCTGGCCTACTCCGCGACCCGGCGGATTGTCGCACTCATCGAGAAAGGGTTAGACGGAATAACTGAGGTACAAAAAGACTTTCTCACAGAGTTTTACATAGACCGCCACGACGGACACGTGGAAAGCTGATGGAAAAATATCACATTGAAAGGACAAAAGTATATAGCGATAAAGATGAGGCGCTTTATCAGTTTACTATTTCTATGTACGGAATAATTGATTATTAATTCGCGGAAAAAACGCGGACGATTTTTTCAAAAACATAGGATATAATAAGATCATAGAAAAGTGTACAAGGTTCATTGACCTACTTTCCTAAGGACCGCAGGCCTAACGGCTTTGCGGTCTTTCTATTTATCCTGAAATTGTGGTGGTGGTATGGCGAAACATTTAACCGATAGAGAAAAGAAAAAGATCATTGCGGATTATGCGGAATGTGGGAATTATTCGCAAGTTGCAAGAAAACACAAAGTATCTTTTGATACAGTTAAAAGAGTAGTGATCAGCGATCCGGAAACCGTGAAAAAAGCGGAACAAAAAAAAGAGCAGAATACCGCTGATATTCTTGAGTTTATGGACAAGAAAAAAGATGATGTGTGCAGCATTATTTCCCTTTATCTTTCTGAGCTTCAAAACTCTGATAAACTTCAACGGGCCAGTATTCAGAGCATTGCTACATCGCTGGGCATCGTTATTGATAAATTTACGAAAGACGCGCAGAAACAGTCTGACACTTCCCTCTTTGAGGCCATAGCGAAAGCAGCTGGAGGGTTCAAAGTTGAGTAAAGAAATAGTGTGGGGGCAAAAGCAACAGAAGATTTTAAACGCTCCTTATTCCCATTGCTTAGAAGTTAATGAGGGACGCCACGGTCAGGAAAAACAACCGTCAGCGTTTCCCGCTTTGCTTGGTATCTTTGGAACACCCCGGACCTAAACCATATGGTTTTAGCATATAACCAAGAACAAGCTTTTAAGCTGGTAATGGACTGTGACGGCTTCGGACTGCTTCATATTTTTGACGGAATTTCCAGAATGAAGCATGATATTTCGGAGATCACCTGGAAATCGAGACGATGAAAGGAATAAAACGCGTTTACTACAAAGGTGCCGGTAAAGCGGACAGCCATAAATCATTCACCGGAATGTCTTTAGGAAGCGTTTACTTCTGCGAAATTAATCTTCTGCATATCGACGCAATACAGGAAGCTTTCCGCCGTACTTACGCCTCCAGGATAAGATGGCATATCGCTGATTTAAACCCTCCTGCTCCCAGCCACCCAGTAATCTCTGAGGTGTTCAACATACAGGACACCAAATGGACCCACTGGACCATAGACGACAATCCCATTATTACCCCGGAAAGAAAGGCAAGAAATCCGAAAAACCTGTTTAAAGAATCCCTATTTATACAAACGCGACTGGCTCGGTGAGCGGTGTATCCCGCAAGGGGTTATTTATTCCATGTTTGACCCGCAGCGCCATATTCTCAGTTATATTCCGGACAGCGAAAGCAAAATCGAAATGTATTTCGCTGGTGACGGCGGCCTCTCTGACGCTACTTCGATTGGCTGCTACGTGGTGACCCGCACCATGCAGAACCAGTTTAAATTATACCGTGTTGCTGGGTGGTATTATTCCGGGGCGGATATTGGAATTACAAAAGCAATGTCGGTACAGGCCCGTGAAATCTGCGGCAGCTTTATTCCCTACTGCCGCCAGCTTACGGGTATGAGGGAATCCAGTATTAAGATAGATCCAGCTTGCAAGGCGCTACGCGCTGAATTTGATCTGCTCGGTTACTATACAGACCGCGCGGATAACAACGCCAGGGACATTAAAGGAGCCAGAAAAGGGATTGAGGTTGGTATTGAATATCTGCAAAGCAGTATTTCAGACGGGCGCTTCTATCTCGTGGAAAACGACAGGTTTGGACATCTGGATTTTTTAAAGGAGATCGGAATGTATTGCGTAGATAACAACGGCAATCCCGTTGACGCATATAACCACGCAATGGACGAAACCCGTTACGCTCATAATTACTTCTATAAAAACTATGTTATATAAGGCGGTGAGCCAATGCTGGAAAAACTAAAAGAGAGGGTGAAAAACTGGATGCAGAAAACCGGAGCTGAAACAGGCTTGTCAAAAGAATTCAAAGATATCTTCGAGGTTGGAGGCGTACCTGCTTTCAACCAATTTTACTATTTCGGTATTTTTATCTGGAAGTATTTGTACAAAGGATTTTACAGCCCTTGGCACAGAATACTGGCTCCTACCATTGAAAATCCGAGAAACCGGCGCAACCTGGAAAGAATGGACGTCGCAAAAGCTGTAAGCTCTGAACTAGCTGGCCTGATCTGGAGCGAACAATGTGAGGTGCATGTTAGTCAATCGGACAGTGAGGAACAGCCGCTGGAAGAGTTTGTCCATGATGTTTTAACAAAAAACGGATTTTGGACAAAAATGCAGGAACATATTGAACAGGTGCTTGCATTAGGCGGCGGCACTATTAAGGCATGGTACGAGGTTAAACGGGACAGCGCGGGAAATGAAATCCCCGAAAGCGGAGGAATACGGCTGGGTTTCTGCACGGCGGACCAGTTTGTCCCTACTGCCTGGGATAACGCCCAGGTTACGGACGGCGTATTTATCAGCCGTGAGGCAAAGGACGGCTATTATTATACCCGGCTGGAATGGCATAAATGGGACGGACTAACCTACTATATAAGCAATGAGGCGTTTCGCACTGAATATAAGCAGCCGAATCCAGGAATGACGGAATCACAGGATATTCTAGGATTTCGCTACCCCCTTAATGAGATTTATCCGTTTCTGAACGAAAACACCTCTATGCAGGGATTAACCACTTCCCTATTCGCTTATTACCGAACCGCTGTTGCCAATAACTTTGATGATAACTCTCCCCTTGGCGTATCGATTTACGCAAACGCTCTTTCGACCCTCAAGGCGTTAGATATTTGCTACGACAGCTTTATTCGGGAGTTCCGTCTTGGTAAAAAAAGAATTATCGTTCCAGCTCAATGTATCCGGACGGTAATCGACCCGCAAACCGGAGAAATGCGGCGCTATTTTGACGCCTCTGACGAAGCCTATGAAGCGCTCTCTACGGATAGTCCTGATTCTTTAAAAATACAAGATAACAGTATTGAACTGCGTGTTGATGAACACGAAAGAGCGATAAACGCATTCCTATCTATTTTGTGTTTACAGGTTGGATTTTCTGCCGGTACCTTCACCTTTGACAGAGCGACAGGCTTGAAAACCGCTACCGAAGTGATCAGCGAAAACAGCAAGACCTATAAGACTATCAAAGGCCACCAGCTGCAAGTCAAGATGCAATCGCCAAAATCATTGACGCCATTGTCCAGATCGCTTCCCTCTATGACATGAAGTGGAACGGGTACAGCATTAAAGCGCTGGCTTCACAGGGCTGGGAAACCAAGGTTGTTTTTGATGATTCTATTCTTCAGGACCGGCAGACCAACATCAACGAGGGAATCTTGCTGATAGGCAACGGCCTTATGAGCAAGAAGCGTTTTATGGTGGAAAAGCTGGGATATACCGAGGAGGAGGCTGTGCAGGAGCTGATGGAAATCGAAAAGGAATCCTCTATATCCGCGGATATGGTCGACATGGCAGAGCAAGCCGGGCAGAAATCCGATTTCATGAGTCCCAGCGAGGAACCGGAAGCTAAGGAAGAGGACGAGGAAGCGGCGGAAGATGAATCCTAACAGGGGGTGTGTAAATGGCCAGATTAACCCCTAATGAGATTCTAAAGCTTTCGGAGCCGGTTGAGCAGGTTTACAGCAATATTGTAGACGCGCTTTTGATTAATATGGGAAAGCATTTCAATTCCGGCCACTCGCTTTCCACAGAGCAGTGGGAGATCCGAAAGCTTGCCGAGCTGGGACAGCTCAATAAAGAGAGCATTGAGATTATCGCTTCCCTTACCGGGCAAAATAAAGAACTGATCACTGCCGCTTTAGAAAACGCCGTATACATGGCGACAAAAGACATAGAGCCGGAGTTAAAAAAAGCCGTGCAAAAAGGCACTATACAAAACGCTGCCGCGGATAACGTGATAGCCAGCCAAAGCATTGTGCAAGCCTTAAACGCCTATGAGCAGCAGGCAATGGATAAGCTGAACCTTGTCAATACCACTATGCTGGAAAGCACGCTTGCCCAATACCGGAAGGTGATTACAAACACGGTTAATATTGAACGCCAAATGAAAGCGGCGCAGGAGGTTTTGAATATTGCCGCCGGGAAAGTGATAACGGGGACAGAAAGCCGCCAGCAGGCTTTAAGACAGGCGCTGTCACAAATACATAAAGAGGGCATCACCGGATTTTATGACCGCGCCGGGCGGAAATGGTCACCGGAAGCTTATGTCAATATGGATATTCGCACCACAGTGCACAACACAGCTATTGAAGCCGTCAAAACCAGACAGGAGGACTATGGGGTCGATATCTTCCGGGTATCAAGACACTCCGGCGCTCGTCCGCTGTGCTATCCGTATCAGGCCGTTATTTTTCATGGAACAACAAAAGCGGAACCTTTACGGACGGCGAGGGAAAACGCCACCGCTACTCCCCTATTTCTTCTACAAGCTATGGAAAACCGGCCGGATTGTTTGGGATCAACTGCGGGCATCACCCGATCACCATGATTCCGGGTGTATCCATTCCGCGCGACAGGCCGGAACAGGACAAGGAAGAAAATGACAAGGTATATGCGGAATCCCAGGAGCAGCGCAGGCTGGAAAGAGAAATCCGCTATTCCAAGCAAAAAGCCGCCATGATGGAAGCAGCCGGAGACAAAGAAGGCTTTGAAAAAGAAGCCGTGAAAATTAGGGAAAAACAGGCTGATTACAATGCATTTTGCAAAAAGACAGGACGCACGAAAAGGCTTGATCGGACACAGGTTTTTGACTATAATAAATCTGTATCTGGTAAAGCTACTGCGGCGGTAAAAAGGCAAAAAGTGCTTGCGGAAGCTAAGGCGAATTATATATCTAACATAAAGCCCACATTGCCAAAGGACAATGCTAAACTGCCAGATACAACATTGCAAAAGGGATTCAATGTAGATATAAAGACAAAAGAAGGATATGCTCTACATGGCGTTATTCCTTCTTATACATCGGTGTCAGATGTTCGAATTATAGCGGGCTATGGTGTTCAAACTGAATTTCGAAATTCTTCAAAATTTGCAAAGCAATTTGGGAATGAAGCTTATAAATGGCAGAAGGTCGGCGGCTTGATTAAAACAGATAATTTCACATACGATGTCCATTGGTATCAATATGCCGAAGACGATACACAACATGAGCCTGTGCTGAAAAACGTAAAGGAGAAAAAATGAAAGTAAGATATAAGGGTGAAAATTTTGGCGTACTTGGCCTGAGAGACAACAAAATATATGAGTGTTTAAGTGTAGAATACGGCTTACTTCGAGTAATTGACGAGAGCGAAGATGAAGATGGAGTATTGTATTCTGCTGTCAATCCCTGCCCTCTTGACGGGAGTTCCCCAGGAGGAAAATGGGAAATCGTCGAAGATGACCAACAAGGCACACTGAAAAAAGCAATCAACAGATAATCCGTCTAATTAATCGACAGAAATATTTGTGAAAGGCTGGTCGAAAAAATGAAAGTAAAATATAACGGTGATTATTACAAAGTCAGATTGCACAAAGGAAATGTTTACGATGTTATATCTGTTGAAAATGGTTGGTATGAAATCATAGGAGAAGATGGAGATCAAGGTTTTTTTCCGCCAGATGATTTTGAAATAGTTGAGTAGCCGCCCTGGAAATGAAAGGGTGGCTTTTTTATACCTATTTTAAGTTGAAAGAGGTGATCATATGGCAGAATGTAACCATGACTTTATCGGAACCGCTCAGCATATCAAATGCAGGCGCTGCGGCCTTGTTTTGAACGCTGAGCAATACAAGGAATATAAGAACCCTCAGATTAAAAAAACGGCTGGAAAACCCCGTCAGAGAAAGAAGGTGGAATAATGAATGAATTTCAGCGTCTCATAGCTTATCTGAAAATCCTGTATCACAACCTTACCACACTGCACAGGAACCTGGTAAAAGACGACGCTTGGTTCGCTAACCACAAGCAGATCGGGAAATGGTATGAGGAGGTTTCTGACCAAATCGATGATCTCGTGGAAACCGGAATCGCTTTAGGCTATTTGGAACCGGGTATTAAAGAATCCGTCCTGGAGTTTTCCAACGACTGCTTGGCGGTTCAGCCGAGAGGACCGGAAGAAAGCTTTCGGTTGATTCTCGGGTACTTCCGAAGCGTGGCCGGCATGATGCAGCGGCAGAAGCGGAGGTTCCCGCCTCTGTAGCCAACAAACTCCAAGAATATGAGTATGAGTGGAACAAAGAAGCCAACTTTAAATTAGCCGCAGCAATTGGCGAACACGCGCACGGAGGCAATGTGGAGTATGACGATGATTAAAAATCTGATTGATCTGGACACCTCTCGGTATGGCTATCAAACCGAGATCCGCATTAACGGGCAAAAAATAGGCGATGGCATTTGTGGGATCAGAATAGAACTCACCAGCATGGAAACGCCAAAAATAGCCTTTGATTATGGTTCAGGATATATCGATTGGTCAGATGTGAACCAAACGGAGCGTGATAGTAATCAAAACACTTGTAATCAGTAGTCAGCCTTATGCTCAATGGTTAGCGGAATCCTTAAGCTTCATAGAAAATCATCAAATAGATAAGATAGTGATTGCAGCAATCGATAAAACAAACGGTGAAGTAATCACCGGGTATCATAATTGCACTTTTGCGGATAAAGCGGTAATGGCGGCAAATATTCAAGCCGACGCAATATATGGAAGTGTATTGGCTAATGCTGATCAAATCGTACAGGAGGCAGAGGATATCGCTAACAACGGGTATGACCAAAACTAACTATAAAAAAGCGTCTTGCAGTTATTGCGGGGCGCTATTTTTATACCCATTTCGCCCCCGCAGCACGGCGTTAAACTGCGATGCAATCCGCCTATCGTTCTTAGGCGTTAAAGAAAGGAATGTATTTTATGGCATTTACAAGAAGATCACTGGGAGCTCTTGGCCTCAGCGAGGAACAGGTTGATAAAGTTATGGCGTTGCACGGTACCAGCATGTCGGACTTTATCCCGAAATCAGAATTACAGGAAAAAATTGATCTAGCGCTGGCAGACGCTCAAAAAAACGCTCTGCAAAATGTGAAGGTCAAAGAAACCGACGAATATAAGGCCGTAGCGGAGGAGCGCGATATGCTTCGCGCTTTAGGCGGTGATGATTTTTCGTCGGTGAAGCCCAAATTCCGTGAAACTGTCTATAAGATGCTCGAACGCGGGGAAAACGCTCCCGCAATCGCCGAGCAGTTAAAAACAGTCGCGGAAAAATACGAAGAATATTTTAACCCGACAGAACCCGCACCGCCCTCTTCCCCGCAATTCGGAGCGGAGGTCAAAGGACAGATGCCGAGCGGAAAAACCGGATCAACCTTTGAAGATGTGTGGGGCCTGAACAAGAAATAAGAAAGGAAAATTATTATGGCATTTACACAGTTAGAATTAAACTACGCGACCGAATACTCTAAGGCAATGGCAAACGCTTATCCGTATTGGTCTTATTTCTCTGACCTCTACGGAAGCCCGAACAGCGCCACCTATAAGCCGATCAGCGGAAAGGCTGTGGCTGTTCAAAGCATGACCACCAGCGGCGCAAGAGCGGTAAACCGCGATCAGATCACCGGAACTTTTAACCGAAATTTCAACACCTCCGAACAGATTCTTACTATGAGAATGGATCGGGAATGGGACACCCTGGCTGATCCTATGGATATTCAAGAGGATCCGATTGTCAACATCGCCAATATTACCAAGACGTTCAACGAGTTCCAGAAGGTGCCGGAAATGGACGCTTATGCGGCTTCCGCGCTGGCTCAGGCGGCGAGCGGCTTCGGAGGCGTTGATGCTACGGCTCTAACCGCTGATAATATTCTGGAAACCTGGGATACCTACCTGGCGTATATGGTGAATCAGCGCGTACCCCGTGACCGTATCCGCGCCAAAATGACACCGGATACCTATAAGCTTCTGAAAGAGGCTGCCGGCATCACTCGTTTTGTGGAGGCTGATACGGGTATCCGCAACATTGACCGAAATGTCGGTAAGCTTGACGGCGTTGTCATTATGGAGGTCCCCAAAGATATCATGATGAGCGCTTACGATTTTACCGAGGGCTGGGCCTCTGCCACAGGGGCGAAGCAAATCAATCTATTGATGTTCGACCCCATTGCAATCGCCGCACCTGTTGTCTATGAAACCTCCATGATGTCCGCGCCTACCGCTCAGAGCAAAGGAAAATGGCTCTATTACGAGCGTTACTACTACGATGTGTTTGCCTTGAACCAGAGGCTTCCCGGCATCTTTGTAAATATGGCTTCCAACCCGGCTTTAGGCACCCTGAATATTACCACTTCCGCAGGCGCCGACAGTACTCATACCATCATCAATGGATTGGCTCCGGCTCCGTACGGCATGAAATATGTTGCTAAAACCAATACAGACGGAGCGGTAAGCGTGACTTATGGCCAGGCTCTTACAGACTGGACCGATGTTACTAACGGAGCGAGCTTTACCACAAAATCCGGCGATACCGTAACCGTTGCGCTGGTTAATACGACCAAGGGAAATATCGCCACTGCCACCGGCTCCGCGCTGGCTGTCGTAGGCTCCTAATCAAGAGGTGGGCTTATGGCGTACATCACATATCAGCAGTATCTTGATCTTTATGGTACATGCCCGATTTCTGAAGAGGAGTTTCCTGTGTACGCCGGACTTGCGTCTGATATGATCGACAGTATTACGCGATATAGAATTGTCAAGGGCGGGGGAATCTCCGCCCTCCCGTCTATACTTCAAACGCTGGTTCAAAAGGCTGCCGCGGCACAAGTGCTATACTTCACACAAATCGGACTGGAAACCGTGCTGACGGGCCAGGCCGGCCAGTCTTTTACGGTGGGAAAGGTTTCAGTATCGGGCGGCGCATTGTCCAGTACAACCACAAAGCCCGGCGCTCTGATGGTCAGCCCTTTCGCGCTTTCCTTGCTTGAACAAACTCCGTTGATGGAAAGAGGTGTGCATGTATGCTCAGACCGATTCCTCAATCCCTTTTGGGGGATTTAGCAATTATTAAGGTTTGCACGGGAATGGACGCGTGGCAAAAGCCCGTATGGCAGGACTATGAGGTCTCCCGTGTGCATCTTCAGAACACCAACGAAGTGAAAAAAACAAAGGAAAACACCGAGGTCGTGCTGCGCTCTACGCTGTTCATTGACGCCAGGCTTTCAAGGCCCGCCCTGGATTATGATTCTCTGGCGGAACATTCCCAAAAGGCCGGAAAGCCTCTCCGGTGCGAAGTATTTAACTCGCAGGGTCAGAAATACGGCGAATATGAAGTGCTGACGGTTGACCCGGTTCCCGATGTCCCCGCGACCCGCGTCCATCACGTAGAATTGGGGTTGGTGTAATGTCAGTTAAAATTACGCGAAACATGGCCGCCATTCAAGCAAAAATTAAGGCGGGAAATTCTATGATGATCCCGGCTGTTACAGAATCTGTCATTGAATACGGAAATGTTTTTGTTCCGGAAGATCAAGCACATTAAAGGACAGCGCCTTGAGTGCCAGCAGGCCGCAGGACGGATTAGCTATTTGGGACACTCCTTACGCGAAACGGCGGTATTACACCGGAACCCCGTCAAAGGATAAGAATCAAAATGCCTCCCTCCAATGGGTTGAAAAAGGTGTAAACACCTACAAAAAGGAACTGGATCAAGTAGCGCAGAACGCCTTTTCGAAGGGAATGAGCAAAAAATGAGCGTATACGACGATGTTTTAACCGCAGTTATTGATCTCGCGGAACAAACGGAGCTGTATTCAAAAATTGTGATAGGGCCTATGCTCCTGAAAACGGTATTTCCATCGCGTGGGGATCCGGGAACTTAAATACCTTTCTTGACAAAAAGGCCGCCGTCTCCATGTCGGCGGTTTTAAACTGCAAAAATTCTGATCAAGAGCTTGCGGCGGACACGCTTGGAAACCTTCACACGTTTTTGAATATGCGGAAGGACTACCCCTCCGCAGACCGCTTCCAAATCACAAATATAGAAACCACATCCGCACCCGTCTATTTAGGGCGCGAAGAAAACAACCAATGGCTTTACGGCTCCAGCTTGAAGTCAAATTTTATCTAAGGGGGAATTAATATGGCAGCTTACGGCTTGCTTACAATGTACAACCTGACCGCTTCTATCGGTGTATCCCAGGGATCGGAGCCGCCCGGCACCTGGACTTATGCCGAACTAGCCGAAGGATTTGACAATATCGCGGAGGCTTTGAACGAGGTTGTTCAGCAATACTTTTTCTTATCGGACAAGGGATTCGCGAAAAACCACGTGACGGGCATGGCCCCGGCGTTTACGCTCACCGGGCGGCGCGTTGTTGGCGATCAGGCTCAGGATTACATTTTCAGTAAGAAATACGGACTGGATACCGACCGGCAGTCTTCTTTCCAGCTGAAGTATACCGATGCTCAAAGCAAAGAGGTCACTATTACCTGTGACTGCACCTTCTGCAATATTCAGGAATGGTCCGGTGCCAGTACCGATGACAGCGCGATTTCTGTGGAAATCCGTTTCGACGGAAAGCCCACGATCACGCCGGCGGCCTAAATAACACAAGGGGGCGGTTTATCCTCCCCCTTCTATTTTTTATAAGGAGGATATCCTGATGTATACGCTTAGACAAAACGCTCTTTTTACCGATGAAATCGAGCTGCAAAAGAACGATGGAACCAGTGAGATCCTAAAAATTAAAATTGATATTCGTCCCGAGCTGGTAAAGAAATACCGGGAACTCCAAGTTCGGTTCGTGGATCTGCAAAAGCGTTCCAACAGTAACCCCGGAGACTAAAGATTGTTGAAGATATTGGGAAAGCCGTTGTTGATGTGTTCTGCCTTTTATTCGGAGACGAGAACGCCAAAAAAATCATTGAATTTTATTCCGATGATTTTCAGCAGATGGCCTACAATCTTTTCCCGTATGTTCAAAACGTTCTCGTACCTAAATTTCAGGAGGTTGCCCGTCAAAGAAAACAAGCATTTAAGCGGAGAGCGTGGAAATGAGACTGTATTCCCCTCTGAAAAAGAGGGTCAAATATAAGCTTGTGCCCGTGCGTTTAAATACCTCTTTTCGAACGGTGCTGAAATGCTATCAAGTATTCTCCGACACGCTTTTGACAGATTCTGAAAAGGCCGAGGCCTGCTTATGGCTTTTAGTAAAATCAAAATTATTTCTGAAAATCCTGAAGCCTGACAAAAAAGCGGCTCTTTTTAATTTGATCTTCAAGGAATTTATTGACGTGTCAGATAAAAAAGCCGGAGGAGAAAAGTATTTCGATTTTAATCAGGACGCATGGGCCGTCTATTCTTCCTTTATGCAGTGCTACCATCTCGATCTGCTTGGCGCTGACAAAAACCTTCATTGGTGGAGCTTTACGGCGTTATTTAACGGTTTGTCTGATGATACCAAGATCATGCAGATCATTTCAATACGTTCCCGCCCCCTCCCAAAACCAACAAAATACAATGCGGAGGAACGCCGGCAGTTAATCAAGCTGAAGCAGCTGTACAAGCTTAATTTGTCAGAGGAAGAAAGAAAAAAGCAATTCCAAGATGGGCTTGCAAAAATCGCTGTTGCACTGCACACCCTGGCAGAAAGGCCGTAACGGTGATGATCGTGGATAAAATTAAGTGTCCGTACTGCGGTTATGTGATGCCTTTAAAAGTTGATCCTGACGCGAAATGCAAGGGCGTTTGGATTAAGTGCAAGGGCCGTAACTGCAAAAAGGAATTTGAAATAAAAATAGGAAAAGTCAAGTAGTGCCATCATGTGCCGATGACTTTCACTTGTGAGGTGATTTCATTGGCAGAAGGCGAAGTTGTATATGAAGTTAGGGCAGACGACAGCAAAGTCAAAAAGGATCTAGACGACGCTGAAAAAAAAATAACCCAATCATCAGAACAAACAAGCAAAGCGCAAAAAGAGGACTATAAGAGCACCGCCAAAGAGTTTAAAAAACAGTCTGATAATGTAGTAGACGATGCTAAAAGCGCAAACAACAAAATTGAAGAATCAAGTTCGAATACCTCTGGCGCCATGCAGAAAATATTCGAGGGCGCAGCCATTAATATTGGTGGTTCTTTAGTTGACATGGCTAAAAACGCGGTTTCCTCAATAGGAGAACTTACCGTAGGCTCTGCGATAAATTTTGATCAAGCAATGAATCAGTTTGCAGCCTCTACCGGAAAAAGCCAAGCTGAATTGGGTGAATACGAAGAAACTCTAAAAAGTATTTATACAAACAACTACGGGGAATCGTTCGGAGATGTTGCCGACGCTATGGCTGCGGTTACTCAGCAAATGGGTGATTTAGACCAAATCTCTCTGCAACATGTTACAGAAGGCGTCTTCGCATTATCAGATGTTTTTGAATCTGATTTTAACGAAACCTTACGTGGTGTGAATCAATTAATGGTTCAGTTCGGAATTTCCTCCGAAGATGCGCTTGACTTGCTTACTATCGGTAGTCAATTGGGTTTGGATTATACCGATGAACTTGGAGATAACATTGCCGAATATGCTGGAAAATTTGCTCAAGCCGGTTATAGTGCAGAAGAATATTTCCAATTACTTAAAAATGGAACAAAAAATGGCGCATACAACCTTGATAAAGTAAACGATTCAATCAATGAAGTAACCACACGATTAGCAGATGGAACAATCAGCGGTGCGATAGGACAGTTTAGCACCGAAACCCAAAGTTTGTTTGAACAATGGCAAAATGGAGGCGCCTCTCAAAAACAAGTTATTGATTCCATTGTAGAAGATATCGCTAATTGCACTAGCGAGCAGGAAGCTCTAACAATGGCAGCAACTGCATTTGGAACAATGGGCGAGGACGCAAACCTTGATTTCATCAAATCATTGTCTTCTGTTGGCGAAGAGTTCGACAACACAAAAGACAAAATGGAAGATCTAAAAACGTCAAATATGACGATCTTGGATCTATGTTTGAAGGGATAAAACGGCAAGCGGAAACAGCACTGTTAGACGTTGGAAATGCGCTCATGCCCATTATTACTCAAATTCTTGACACCGTGGGTCCCATGTTATCAGGCTATTTGATGGAATCGGGCCAGCTGTTGAAGGAGTTACAACTCAATTAGCTCCATTAATTGATGAAATGCTCCCGAGAATGTTTGAGGCGTTCTCGCAGATCATGGAACCTATTGGAGAATTAGCCGAAACCCTTCTCCCAGTTTTTATGGAAGCGTGGGACACGATCTCTGAGCCGCTTTCAAACTTGGTTGAAACGATCCTTCCTCCGTTATCAGAAATTTTAGAAACCGTGGTAGGGGCTATAGGACAAATCGCATCAGAAATCATTCCAATTTTAGCCGAAGGACTTGCTATTTTAATTGAAAACATCACTCCTATTGTAGATGCGATTTTGCCGATCCTAGTAGAAGTTATCAATCAATTATTACCTCCTATCATGGAACTGATTTCTAATATAATGCCGGTGCTTCTTGACCTATTTCAATCAATTATTGAACCGGTATCACAATTAGCACAGACATTAATGCCGATATTAAAGGATATCATCGACGCATTAATGCCAGTTATTCAGTCGGTAATCGATGTTCTTTCGCCTTTGATTGAATTGTTTTCTCAGTTAGTTGGACAAATCATCAGCGCAATTATGCCAGCGATTCAAAAACTTGCAGAAATCTTCGGTACCGTATTAGCTAAGGCTATAGAACTGATTTCCCCTATTTTAGACGTTGATGGACGTTTTCGGAGGATTAATTGATTTTATTTCCGGCGTGTTTTCTGGGAACTGGGAGCAGGCATGGAACGGAATTGTCGATATGTTCAAAGGGATTTTCAACTTAATCCCGACCATTATTGAATCCATTTTAAACGGCGCTATTTGGATAATCAATCAATTAATTGGAGGAATTAACGCACTGACTGGCGCAATCGGTATCCCAGCAATCCCTACTATTCCAGATGTCACCCTGCCCCGTTTTCATACAGGCGGTATTGTTGATTTCGCAATGGGAGAAGGTCCAGCCTTATTAAAGGACGGGGAAATGGTTCTTACGCAGAAGCAACAAGCCGAGCTTTTGCACTGGCGAATGGAAACTATTCAGACGCTGCAAATTCGTCTGTTATCGTAGTTAATTCTCCTCTTTATTTAGATGGGAAACTGATTACGGACAATGTAACGAAGCACCAGTACAATGACGTTATGGCAAAGAGGTACAAAGGATGACAGTTTATTTAAACAAAATCCCCCGCCCGGATATCCTCGTTGAAACCGGGGGATCGCTTGATGAAAACGAGGCCCATGTAACTTCATCTACTGCGGATTTATATGCCGGCCGATTCAAAAGATATCGCCGCCTGCGATTATATCCAATTAGTTGAGAATGACAATGTAATCTTTGCCGGGACTGTTATGGAAGCTGAACAAGAAAACCTGGATAACGTGGATCTGTCTTACAAAATATATAATCTCACCCTGACGAACAACTCCGATTATATAGCCAGCGTTTTTGTCGACATGACGTTTCCGTCCGGCGCCAGCGTTACTCAGATTTTAATGGGAAACAGACCGGGCCAGTCTTGGTATGATGCATCTCTTGGCGAGTTCTATGGCATTATTCCGGTTAGAGTGGAAAATGAAGGAATTACCGTCGGGGAAATTGATGATTTTACTGGAATAACCTTAAACAGCCCGGCTTACTTATGGGGGCAGATTGTTTCCTCCGTGATAGATCAAATGGCAGATGTATGCGGTGCTTGGTGGGAAATCACCCCGGATAAGGTCTTCAATATGCGGTATACCTACAACCGAAGCACCGCGCCGATCAGCCTTGATTCCGATTCAGCGGTTTATAACGTAAATGTCACCCGCGATTCTTTTACCATGTATTCCGCTGTCCGGGTGGTCGGCGGACAAAGCAAAGGCCAATATCAGGAATTCCAAATCAAAAGTAACGGGGAAACCGGACTTCGCTTTGAAAGGCTCTCGCCTCAAATCGTTAGATGCAAATATCCTCTGTACTCTATGAGTAATGCAATTCAAAGCGGAGCTACATCTTCAACCGTGCCGGCTAATGTAAAAATTGGATTCAACGGAATTGACGATGACGACGACACGGTACAGGCGTTAATGAGTTATGGCGGATATGAAATTGAAATGAAAGACGGTTACGAATGGCTTGATCTTTCAAACGGCGGGTATATCCAGGTTAATGGATATCCTTTAATCCAGGTCTACTCGCGGCTGGTTGATGGAGACCTAAGAGAAAAAATCAAAGCCCAAAGAGGCGGCTCCGGTATTATTGAATATCTGATCGAAGATGAAACCATAGTAGATTTTTCAGACGCTGCTTTAAATGCGGAAACATTTTTGCAGCGTGCTGCGCAGCCAGCCTTTACGATTTCATTTTCCACATTAATTCCCGGCTGGTCTGCGGGACAGCTTCTGACTGTAGATCTTCCATACTTTAATACATTTGGAAATTTTCAGGTGACTTCTGTTTCCGCTAAGAGTATCTTGTCTGAAGACAGCGGAACTATATGGGAATATTCGGTAGAAGCTTCCACCATTTCATACCGTGATAAAACAAAAACGCTATTTTTCCAGCCTAAAAAAATCACGTTCGAAATGGACGGAAGTCTCCCGGCTGCTGACGGCCAGTATATTAACGACGATATTAATATTCAAACTTATATTATGGCGTTTAAAACGCAGCCGATGGACTGGCGCACGTTAGAAGGAATCGCTCCCAGCTGGACCGTTTGGGAAGAAATCTTTCCTTCGTGCTTGTGTTTGAAAAAGCCGCCAACGTAAATACATGGAGCGAAATCGAAAGCACAATCAAAAACTGGCGCGGCTGGGAAAAAGCATATCCGTCTTGGGTTGTTTTTGAAGAACTCATAAAGGGGTGGTACTACTTGGGAAACTATTTAACGCCTTTTGCGAAACAAAAACTGCTGAAGCTTATTCAAGGGCAGGGAGCTGCCGGGGATTTATCCGGAATTAATCTAGTATCAGATTTATATTTCACCACAGATGCATCAAGTAATTTTCATCTGCCGCCAGCAGATATTGTTGAAGTTAGTTCAACCAGTGTTACAGCCACTTATTATCTACTGCCAGATCAACTCCAGGAGAAAATATCCGGCCTGCAAATGTATTATAACGGCTCTCAACAAAACGAACCGATTCTTCAAGCCGCCGTTAACATAGACCGTTCTCCGGATAACCCGGAAGGTGAATTTGCTATGACGCTCAGCGTCAGACATGCCATTTTATAAAGGAGGAGCACTATGAGCTATCAATCCACAACGCCAAATTTTGATTTACCGCAATGGGTATATTCTGACCCGCCGCAAATGAACGATTTTAATACCGCTTTCGCTAACATTGACGAAAAAGCTATACCAAATGATGAAAAAGGTGCAGCTAATGGTGTAGCAACCCTAAACAGTTCCGGCAAGCTGGCTCAAATGCCGTCTGCCTCTGATGTAGGAGCGGTGCCAACCTCCCGCAAGGTGAACGGCAGAGCATTGTCGAGCGATATCAACATAACCTCAGGAGATGTTTTCGCTCAAACCACCACAGTTGAAAACGGAACTAATTTTAATAACCTGAAAAATCCGGGCATCTATGTGCAGTCCTCTAACGCGGAAGTTACAAACAACACTAATATGCCAACAAAAGAAGCTTTTATTATGACTGTATATATGGCTAACTGGAAAGATAATTCAATACAGGTATTCTGTAATTATACCGGTTCGAAGATGTATTGGCGCACCTGGCAGGCTTACGGCGATGTGTGGGGGGCGTGGAGACAAGTAATTGGATCCAATGGCGGCGATGTTACAATAAATAACAGACTTCAGCTCACCGGAACGCAATACCCTCAAATTTACGGAAACGGTTCAGTATTGCAATTATCATGGGCGAATAATTCCGGCGTAGGGGTTGTTCTGGGAAGCGGAGCGTTTAGAGACGCTGGAGACGGCAATATCAATTTAGGGGCCTCAAATCATAGATTCGCCACGGTATTTGCTAAAACAGGTTCCATAAACACTTCCGACCGGAACGAAAAAAATACTATTGCCGATATTGACCCGGAACAGGCTGAAAAACTCATTATGGGATTAAAACCCAGCACGTTCAAATTTAACGACGGCACCAGCGGAAGAACCCACTGGGGGATTATTTCTCAGGACATTGAAGAACTCCTTCCGCAGATCGGAATGACCGACATGGACTTTGCCGGATTCATCAAATCCCCCAAAACGGAGGATTATTACGAAGATGTTTCCGAGACTGTCACAGACGAGGAAACCGGAGAGGAAAAAACTGTAACCCGAAAAGAATTGAAAACCCGCGTTATTGAGGGGGAATATGTTTATGCTTTGCGCTACAGCGAATTTATTGCCCCTTTGATCTGCATGGTACAGAAGCAGCAAAAGCAAATTGAGAATTTAGAGCGGCGTTTATCCGCTTTAGAAAACAAGGAGGAAGCAAAATGAAAATCATTCAAAATTTAGCAGACCCTTCCCGTTACTCCATCAAATGTCCTTATGCTATGACCCCTACCAGGGTAGTGGTTCACAACACCGCCAACGACGCACCGGCGCGAATGAAATCGCCTATATGATTCGTAACGACAATGAGGTTTCTTTTCATTACGCCGTGGACGATCAGGAGGTAGTTCAGGGCGTGCCGGAAAACCGGAACACCTGGAACGCCGGAGACGGAAATGGCAAAGGCAACCGGGAGGGGATCGCCGTGGAGATCTGCTATTCCCTGTCAGGCGGTGAGAAGTTCACCAAAGCGGAGCAAAACGCCGCTGAGTTTATCGCTTCTATCTTAAAACGCTATGGCTGGGGAATGGACAGAGTAACCAAGCACCAGGATTACAATGGAAAATACTGTCCCCACAGAACCCTTGACCTAGGCTGGGACAGGTTTCTGAAGATGGTGGAGGCTCATTTAAACGGGGACAAGCCCGCGCCCTCCCCTGCTCCAGCTCCCGCGCCCGAGCCAGCGAAAACGGTAGATGTATATTACCGGGTAAGAACCAAGGCGGACGGCTGGCTTCCCGAGGTGAAAAACCTTGAGGATTACGCGGGATTTACCGGAGCCGTCACTGATGTCGCTGTTCGTGTTTCCGCTGGTTCCGTAAAGTACCGGG
>ENA-OQIR01000145-OQIR01000145.1-human-gut-metagenome-genome-assembly--contig:-NODE-145-length-32536-cov-3.940726_pt1 | contig 32536 bp, 31 predicted proteins | sample MGYA00242580_ERZ504745 | MGnify/ENA primary metagenome ERZ504745 (study PRJEB26092, sample SAMD00036214) | human gut metagenome | host: Homo sapiens | study: EMG produced TPA metagenomics assembly of...
TTTTTTGTACCTATATAAGTGAAAGGACTTTTTAACCGAATCAAGTAGCGAAGCGGATTGCGAATATCCACTTGATCATTGTTTTTGTGGAAGGAGGTTGGAAGGCATGTACGATACAGAAAAGCGTATCGAATTGGTAAAAAAGCTTTCCTTTACTGTGGCAGTCGTGATTACTGCATTATGTATCAAATTCAGAAACAGAGGACAAAAGAGTCAAGACGCAGAAGATCATGTATAGAGAAAGGAGAGGTGAACGTATGAAGAAAAAGTTATTAGCCGGGATTCTGGCACTTGCACTGTGTTCCACCAATATGCCCCCCAGACTATATTTGCGGGGGAATTTACTTCCGGAAATATGGAAGAGGTATCTGAAGAAACTTCTGAAGTCTTTACTGACAACGATCAGGAGTCAGCAGAAGAAACAGAAGAGGAACTATCTGTATTTACTTCGGAGAGTGTACCTGAATTTAGTAATGAAGCAAATGTTATGCCAGCCACTGTAAACGGAGAGCAACCTATAGAAATTAATTTAACTACGCCTACTGCCCCTGAATACTCCAAATATTATAACTCTCGATATAATTGCTGGATAATAAACTCTGGTGGTTCGTACAGATTTAATGGTTATGGTTCTCAAACCTCCCACCCCATTTATATTAATGCAGGGTTTTCTAATGTAGTTATTTATCTGAATAATGTAAATATTGTTACTGACTCCAACTCCGCTTCAGCACTGCATATAGAGTCAAATAATGCATATATATATTTAGAACATGATAACTACCTTGAAACAAGTAATGAAACAAATGAGAAACATACTTTGGAAATAGATCCTAGATCTTGCCTTACAACAATAAATAATAGTTCCAATAACAATAATGACAGTTTGACTGTAAGATCCATTAAGTCCCATGGCATCTACAGTTATAGTCCGCTTATTATTAACGGCGGTTCAGTAACTGCATCTTCCACATCTGGAATTGGCATCGGTGGTAAAAGCTCTAATATTACTGTTAATGGTGGCTCGGTAACTGCATCTTCCACATCTGGAATTGGCATCGGCGGTGAAAAATCTAATATTACTGTTAATGGTGGCTCGGTAATTGCATCTTCCACACATGGAACTGGCATCGGCGGTGAAAAATCTAATATTACTGTTAATGGTGGCTCAGTAACTGCATCTTCCGCACATGGAACTGATATCGGCGGTAAAAACTCTGGTATTATTATTAATGGCGGTTCGGTAAAAGCCTCTTCCGTATCCAGTTCCCCAGCAAACGCCCAAGGTGAGGTTTACTGTTGTACTATTTCTAATCCTCAAAAAAAAGCAATAAGGATAGATGGTGATGACTGGGGAACATATAATCATGTAAAAGATACGGTTGTCCAGGACAACCTGTACGCATGGCTAACCGGTGAAACACATACTATTTCTGTCGGAGATACAACACAGACCTATTATTTTAATAAAAAAGATAATACCTTCGTACCTATAAACTTTACTTTTGCTGCACCCCGAAATTTAGTATATGATGGCATTCCAAAGACGCTTCATTAACAAATACTGAAAACATTGGTGATTTCACATTGTCTTATTATAATGAGCAGAATGAATTATGTACTTTTGCTATCAATGCAGGAACTTATCGCGTAAGGGCAGATATAAATAACGACACCTATACATTTTCTGATTTAGTAAATACAGATTGGACTTTTACTATTACTAAAGCCAATCAAGCACCAAGATTTCCTGATAACAATCCTATATTCGTTTCATGGTCCTGTAAAAAGGTCGGCGATATCACCAATATTCTTCCTGCACAATGGATATGGAAAGATACTGATAAATCAAAAGCATTAGAAGTAGGGATACCTATCTTTGCCACCGCAGTTTACGCTGGTACAGATGCTGACAATTATGTAAATAAATCTGTTGAATTTGAAATCACCAGAAAAGCATGTACACACCCACATACCGCAGAACGTTACTACTCCTCTCCATCCTGCACTTCCAGCGGATACAGTGGAGATACCTACTGCACAGACTGTAATGAAACACTTTCCTATGGTTATACGATTTCCGCATACGGCCATGACTATGATAACGGCATTATCACTACAGAGCCAACTGCCGAAACCGACGGAATCATAACTTACACCTGTAAGTGGTGTAAACATCAGGATACAAAAACCCTCGGTAAACTTGGTGACGGGGAACCTTATATTGAGGGAAGTTTCCAGAAGAAAGGCTGGGATGCTGTCAATGATCTGATCAGGGCTTCCAAAGAAAAAGATACCATTTCCATTACCCTGAACGGTTCCAGGACACTTCCTGCCACTGTTTTATCCGAAATAAAAGGCAAAGATATTTCCCTGAATCTCGATATGGAGAATGGTTTCATCTGGAAGATCAACGGTACTTCCATTACAGCAGAAACACCTGCAGATACCGATCTTTCTGTTACAAACACAGCAGAATATATCCCGGCAGCATTATACAGCCTGATCTCCACAAACCAGAATGATTTCGGTTTCCATCTCGGAAGAAGCGGTGCTTTTGATTTCCCGGCTGTGCTTTCCGTAAAGGCAGATGCTTCCTGTGCAGGACTTATGGCAAATCTGTTCTGGTATGATGTTGAGAATGGGGTTCTGCAGTGCATCCAGACCGTAACTGTAGGCGGTGCATTTGAGCGCAGTATTCCATATGCTGACTTTACCCTTTCCAAAGGACAGGATTATTTCATGGCATTTGGTACAGAATCTCTCAATGGAAGAGTTATTCACACAGACGGAAGTATCACAGATGAAAACGGTGCATACCTGCGACCTGCAGACACAAAGATTTCCGGCCACTCCATTGACAGAAATAAATTAACTGTCAAACTTTCCAAAGGATGTGCCGGTGCTCAGGGTTATGACTTCGTGATCAGCAAGAAATCAAATATGCTCCAGACTGGTAAATTCAGCCAGACAGTTTCCTCAACCGGCAAGCCACAGGCATCTTTCAGATATCTGGCAAAGGGTACCTGGTATGTGGCAGCCCGAAGCTGGGTTCTGGATGCACAGGGCAATAAGGTCTATGGTTCCTGGACAAAGATCAAGAAGATCAAGATCACTGTTGTCACACCACAACAGCCAAAGATCAGGAATATCACTGTAAAAGGAAACACTGTGACTATTACTTACACAAAATGCAAAAATGCCACAGGTTATGAAATCCTGCTGGGAAACAAATACAAAACCTCCGCAGGTGAAAAATATCCTGTAAAAAAACATCTGAAACGTACCGGAAACACCACTACTGTAACCTTTACAAATGTAAAGAAAGGTACCTGGTATGTGACCATACGGGCATGGAACCAAACCTCCAAAGACAAATCCAGAGTTTACAGTCCATACTCCACAATGAAGAAATTCAAGACAAAGAAATAGCTTCTGTTTCTTACAAATATTTCTACTGTAAAGATTGTTCTGACTCTGTTTTCTACAAAAGAAATAAAAAATATTAAGATATTAGAAAATCATAGGTATATAATCTTTAACACAAAAAACCGGATTGAGTTTATTCTGCTCAATCCGGTTTTACCCTATTCCCTTTCTCTTTTTAAAGTTTAACTTTTGTTGTTATACTATGATGCATTACAAAGATTTTTCAGCTTTAAAAGCGAACACATCATTGGGCGTACAGTTAAGAATGCGGCGAAAAAGGGAATATTGGGAAATAGGCAGTCTATTTTCTGCTATGTCTCAGATAAAAAGTCTTTTAATATGTCCTGACTAATGCTATAATATTCCAAAATGTTAATAGACATACATTTGTTATTTCCAAAATGTTGATTTATATACATTTTCTAATTCTAAAATGTTGATACACGAACTATAATAGTTACTGTAGATATTTTTATATTATTTGTTGATAGGAGGTACCTCATGTTAAAAAGGAAAGTGACGCATTCAATAAAAAAATGGATCAATTCTAAAAACAAAAAATGTCTTGTGATTCAAGGAGCCAGACAAACAGGAAAGACTTATATAGTCGAAAGGTTTGCAGAAGAAAACTATGAAGAAATTGTTGAAATAAATTTCAAACAGATACCTTCTGCGATGGATATTTTTTCCGGTGATTTAACAGTAGATAATATGGTTATGGCTATGCGGTTTCGCTTTCCTGAAAAGAAGATTATCCCAGGAAAGAGTTTGATTTTTCTGGATGAAATTCAGGAGTGTCAGGAAGCGATTACCTCTCTTAAATTTTGGGCATTGGATAACCGATTTGACGTTATTGCATCGGGATCACTTTTGGGAATTGATTATAAACGTGCATCTTCTTATCCTGTTGGATATGTTGATTATTTGAAAATGTATGGAATCGATTTTGAAGAATTTCTTTGGGGGATGGGCATTTCTGAAGATATGATAATGAAGCTTTGTAGCTATCTTGATTTGAAGGCCATTATTCCAGAGGCAATCCATTCTCAGATGATGAAGTATTTTCGACAGTATATTGCAATAGGCGGTATGCCGGAAGCAGTTCAGAAGTATATAGACACAAGAGACTTTAGAGAAGTTGATAGAATTCAGAGAAGTCTGTTACAAGGATACCAGTATGATATAGCGCATTATGCTACAGCTGAGGAAAAAGTTAAGGCAGAAAAATGTTACCTATCCCTTGCAAAACAGTTATTGGATAAAGAGAATCATAAATTTCAATATAAAGAAGTCGAGCATGGAGCAGGGCACAGAAATATTTTTCAAGTATAGAATGGTTACTTCGTGCAGACATGGTACATTTGTGTAAACGTGTAACAGATATAAGGTTTGATCTGGATGATTATGCAAGGGATGATTTTTTTAGAGCTTATACAACTGACTTATCTCTGTTAATGGCAATGAAAGATTTTTCCATAAAACAGCATATCATAGAAAATACTTTGATCGGAAATTCAAAAGGAGGCATCTTTGAATGTGCTGTAGCGGATGCTTTATATAAGAAAGGGTATCCGTTATATTTCTACAAAAATGAGACAACAAAAAAGAAATTGATATAATTATCCAAAAGATGGAAAGTAATTCCTATTGAGGTCAAGAGTGGAAATACACGCGCAAATTCGCTAAAATCAATTATGAAAATAATAAAGATATAAGTTTTGGATATAAGTTTATAGATGGAAATATAGGAGCTAGTAAAGAGGGTATTATTACATTACCTCTCTATATGGTAGCATTTTTTGATATTTAACCGAATCAAGTAAGTCCCCTGTTTCAATAGGGAAAAGCAATAAGCTGTGGGTGGGCTATTCCATTTCCCTATTGCTGGTTTGATTTTCCGCAGTTCGATACAATAATATAACCTGATTTTCCGCTTTTGGGAGCTGTTTCGGCAGCTCTCAAATTTTTTTTGAAAAAATTTGATTTTCAGGTGAGAGTTTTTCACTTTTTTTGTACCTATATAAGTGAAAGGACTTTTAAGACTGTTTTTGTGGAAGGAGGTTGGAAGGCATGTACGATACAGAAAAGCGTATCGAATTGGTAAAAAAGCGAATGTATGAATACCACCGCCGTCAGGAGCGGCGCACAATCTGCCGTCTGTCCGTTCTGTGTACCCTGCTGTTTCTGTCCCTTGTGGGGGCAATGGGGATAATGCAAAGTCAGCCAATAAACGCCACGGGAATGTACGGCACAATTCTGCTGCATGAAGGCGCAGGCGGCTATGTGTTGGTGGCTGTCATTTCCTTTACTGTGGCAGTCGTAATTACCGCATTATGTATCAAATTCAGAAACAGAGGACAAAAGAGTCAAGACGCAGAAGATCATGTATAAAGAAAGGAGAGGTGAACGTATGAAGAAAAAGTTATTAGCCGGGATTCTGGCACTTGCACTGTGTTCCACCAATATGCCCCCCCAGACCATATTTGCGGGGGAATTTACTTCCGGAAATCCGAATATAGTGTCTGAGAAAGAAACTCCGGAGATATTTACCAATGAAGAGCAGGAAGCGGCAGGAGAGACAGATGAGGAACTGTCTGTATTCAGTTCGGAGGAAATTCCTGAATTTAACGATACCCCCGATGAGGCAATGGCTGCTGCGGAAAATGCACAAAATGGAGTAATTGATTTAACTAATAATATTGCGGGCGGAGTTTATACTATAACTTCGGCAGGAGATTACAAATTCACATGCAGTAATAATGAGCCAACAGAAAATAGAATTGTGGTTAATGGAGCTAGTATTTCGGCTCAAGATAGAATTAACATTTATCTTAACAATGTAAATATCAATACACCTGCTGGTCCGGCATTGCAAATAGCTGATAATGTTGATGCTAAAGTTACTATATATTTAACAGGCACAAATAACCTTATAACAACTAATCAATTCTCTGCTGGTTTACAGAAAAATAACGAAGCTCAACTTATAATAACCAGTGCTTCAGACACTACTACAGGAATCTTAAAAGCTAGTAGCGATGGGCTGAATGGTGCCGGAATTGGCGGGGGTCAAGGGAACACCGGCAGTAACATTACCATTAGCGGTGGATCCGTAAAGGCATATTCTGATCGTATGCCAGGCATTAAGTATCCCCCCGTAATGGCAACTCAACAAGAGTTTATTGTTGTATTATCAAAAATGAACATTCTTTACCAGTAAAGATAGATAGTAGATCCTGGAATCCAAGTGATCATATTTTTCCTGATTCTAAAAAAGATGGTAATCTGTACGTCTGGTTAATTAAAAAAGAAAATAATGACGCTTATAATGTAACTGTTGGAACCGAAAAAAGGCAGTATTCTTTCAATCAGGTAAAAGAACAATTTGTACGTATCCAAACAACTCCTACTGCTGACCAATTTGATTATACGTATCACAATTTTATATATACTAAAGATACCCCTGTTGATATTAGGAAATATATTGAATGGAAAGATGATGTCACCGGTCATGGTAAAATTACTAAAGTAAAGTATTTTAAAAAAGGAGATAAAACTCCACTCGAAAACAGCCCCACAGATGCAGGTACTTATACTTTTAAGATTGATGTGAATGCAGGTGAATACTACAATTCAGCCAAAATATATCTGCATCACCAGAATGGGAATTTGTCATTTCAAAAGCACAAGCACCTTCAAGCAAGCCAACCGATACTACAATACCTGTTTCATGGTTATGTAAGAAAGTCGGCGATATCACCACTATTCTTCCTGAAAACTGGATATGGAAAGATACTGATAAATCAAAAGCATTAGAAGTAGGGATACCTATCTGTGCCACCGCAGTTTACGCTGGTACAGATGCTGACAATTATGTAAATAAATCTGTTGAATTTGAAATCACCAGAAAAGCATGTACACACCCACATACCGCAGAACGTTACTACTCCTCTCCATCCTGCACTTCCAGCGGATACAGTGGAGATACCTACTGCACAGACTGTAATGAAACACTTTCCTATGGTTATACGATTTCCGCATACGGCCATGACTATGATAACGGCATTATCACTACAGAGCCAACTGCCGAAACCGACGGAATCATAACTTACACCTGTAAGTGGTGTAAACATCAGGATACAAAAACCCTCGGTAAACTTGGTGACGGGGAACCTTATATTGAGGGAAGTTTCCAGAAGAAAGGCTGGGATGCTGTCAATGATCTGATCAGGGCTTCCAAAGAAAAAGATACCATTTCCATTACCCTGAACGGTTCCAGGACACTTCCTGCCACTGTTTTATCCGAAATAAAAGGCAAAGATATTTCCCTGAATCTCGATATGGAGAATGGTTTCATCTGGAAGATCAACGGTACTTCCATTACAGCAGAAACACCTGCAGATACCGATCTTTCTGTTACAAACACAGCAGAATATATCCCGGCAGCATTATACAGCCTGATCTCCACAAACCAGAATGATTTCGGTTTCCATCTCGGAAGAAGCGGTGCTTTTGATTTCCCGGCTGTGCTTTCCGTAAAGGCAGATGCTTCCTGTGCAGGACTTATGGCAAATCTGTTCTGGTATGATGTTGAGAATGGGGTTCTGCAGTGCATCCAGACCGTAACTGTAGGCGGTGCATTTGAGCGCAGTATTCCATATGCTGACTTTACCCTTTCCAAAGGACAGGATTATTTCATGGCATTTGGTACAGAATCTCTCAATGGAAGAGTTATTCACACAGACGGAAGTATCACAGATGAAAACGGTGCATACCTGCGACCTGCAGACACAAAGATTTCCGGCCACTCCATTGACAGAAATAAATTAACTGTCAAACTTTCCAAAGGATGTGCCGGTGCTCAGGGTTATGACTTCGTGATCAGCAAGAAATCAAATATGCTCCAGACTGGTAAATTCAGCCAGACAGTTTCCTCAACCGGCAAGCCACAGGCATCTTTCAGATATCTGGCAAAAGGTACCTGGTATGTGGCAGCCCGAAGCTGGGTTCTGGATGCACAGGGCAATAAGGTCTATGGTTCCTGGACAAAGATCAAGAAGATCAAGATCACTGTTGTCACACCACAGCAGCCAAAGATCAGGAATATCACTGTAAAAGGAAACACCGTGACTGTCACTTACACAAAATGCAAAAATGCCACAGGTTATGAAATCCTGCTCGGAAACAAATACAAAACCTCCGCAGGTGAGAAATATCCGGTTAAGAAATATCTGAAACGTACAGAAGGCAAAAATACCGTAACTGTAACCTTTACAAACGTAAAGAAGGGTACCTGGTATGTGACCATACGGGCATGGAACCAAACATCCAAAGACAAATCCAGAGTTTACAGTCCATACTCCACAATGAAGAAATTCAAGACAAAGAAATAGCTTCTGTTTCTTACAGGATTTTGAATGAAATCTGCCTGAAAAATCAACTTGTAATTTGCCAATAAAAATCAAAAATAAAACATATATGACGACAACAGGAGGAAAGGTATCTGCCTTTTCTCCTGCCATTTTTCTTAGAGATTGTATTCTTTATATAACTGCTCACGTCTTTTGGCGTCTGTTGATACAATCGGGATTTCTTCAGTTCTCTTCTCCTGAAGTAATCGAGTAATCAGGCTTCCAAGTCGAGTTTCTCCCTGAATCTGCCCGATTGCTTCTCCTTCTGTACGTCCCTCAGCTTTAAGTCTTTCAGATTCCAGTTCCAGAACTTTTCCTCCCATAATATCACCTATTCCTTTCCGGACATCTTCTTCCTTACGGAAGATATAATCCGCAATCTTTACAATTAGCTTTGTCAAATCTGTATACAGTTCCGATTTACCTGTCTCCGTCAGTTCCTTTTCCAGATTTACCCTGATCTCTTCATATTCGTTTAAAAGCATCTGGAATAATTCCGGATTGTTATTAAAATCATGTCCTTTTTTCTCGTATCTCATAATATAAAATGGCAACAGCATTAACAGGTTTTTTTCAAAGATGCTGTCTTTTGTATAATCAGCCATTTTTATAGCAGGTATGGAATATAAATATGTATTTCCATCCGGAAAAACTACATCTGTTTCCAGATAATCCGGTGTATTCTCCGAACTTCTCAGAAACAGTACGCAGGACTTTGGAAATTCTATCCGGTATCTGCGTCCCTGCATGTTCTATGCCAATTGCAAAATCATATTCGATCATCCTTATTACCATTGTCATGTCGTCTGTACTCTGACACTCGATATGGTACATTTTCCTTCCAATCAGCAGACAGGAGTCTGTAATGATCTCTCCATCCTCCTGCTGATGTTCATTGCGAAGCTGTGTGATCTTCACATCTTCCGGGTATGATGTATGGAATACCTCATTGATCAGCGGCACTGCCAGGTATGGCATCTTCTCAATCATTGTACGGAATACATCATCAAAATCGTATTATTCATATAACACTCCTTTTTGTACTTATATTATAACATTTTGACGAGTTTTATTGAACACTTAATTTCTTTAAAATTATGTATTTTTATCTTTGGAATCAGTGGCAGATATTGCCTGAAAAATCATTTATAAGAAAGTATAGATTATCGTTTACATTTTTTACTATACAGCATCTATGGCTATTTATCAAGTCCATTTTGGGCGATTATTTTCTTGTTCTTCCTTAAATCCAGAGTTTGCAGTCCATACTCCGCAATTAAGAAAATCAAGACAAAGAAATAGCTTCTGTTTCTTACAGATATTTCTACTGTAAAGATAATGCCAAACAGCCTTGTAGGCAAATGAAACAGTTGACAGCTGAAAAAACCAATGATAAGATAAATGCACTCAAATTATAACAGAACAGGCTTACAGTCAGAAAAGGATCAGAATTTCGGTTCTGATTATTTTTTGTGTTTTATTCCGTTGACAAGGGAAAGTTCGCACTTGAAAAAGAATAAAAACTGGGTTATAATACGAACAAGTGTTTGCAATGCAAAAAATCATTCCCGGATTTACAGTAAGCAATCCGTTGATAGAAAGAAAGGAAATGTAACAGACATGGCAAAGAAAAACACCTATGATGCAGGGAGCATCTCTGTCCTGGAAGGTCTGGAGGCGGTTCGTAAGCGTCCGGGAATGTACATCGGAAGTGTTTCACGAAAAGGATTAAATCATCTCATTTATGAGATTGTAGATAACGCAGTAGATGAACATCTGGCAGGATACTGCAGTCTGATCCATGTAGTTCTGGAGAAAGATGGTTCCTGTACAGTAACAGACAACGGACGAGGAATCCCGGTAGACATGCACGAGAAAGGAGTATCGGCAGAGAGACTGGTATTTACTACACTTCATGCAGGCGGTAAATTTGACAATTCCGCTTACAAGACAAGCGGAGGGCTTCACGGAGTAGGTTCTTCTGTTGTCAATGCTCTGTCTACATATCTTGATATTAAGATCAGCCGTGACGGATATGTACATCATGATCATTATGAGAGGGGAATCCCCACTCTGGAACTGGAAGATGGACTTTTGCCTAAACTGGGAAGGACCAGACAGACAGGGACCAGTATTAATTTCCTGCCAGACCCGGAGATTTTTGAAAAGACAAGATTTTCTGCAACAGAAGTAAAGAGCAGACTTCATGAGACTGCATATCTGAATCCGGAACTGACCATTCATTTTGAGGATAAAAGAGGTGCAGAGGTCGAGGATATTACCTATCATGAGCCGGACGGTATCATTGGATTTATCAAGGATCTGAACCACAGTGCAGAAGTCCTGCATGATCCGGTTTACCTGAAAGGGGAAGCAGACGGCATTCAGGTAGAGGTGGCATTCCAGTTTACCAATGAATTTCGTGAGAATGTACTGGGCTTCTGTAATAACATTTACAATGCAGAGGGCGGTACTCATCTGACCGGATTTAAGACTACATTTACTACAGTCATGAATACTTATGCGAGAGAGATTGGTGTTCTTAAAGACAAGGATCCGAACTTCACAGGTGCAGATATCCGTAACGGAATGACAGCAGTTGTTTCCATCAAGCATCCGGAACCTCGTTTCGAGGGACAGACCAAGACAAAGCTGGATAATCAGGATGCATCACGCGCAACCGGAAAGGTTGTAGGAGAGCAGATGGTACTTTATTTTGACAGAAATCTGGAGACTCTTAAGACCATCCTTTCCTGCGCAGAGAAAGCAGCAAAGATTCGTAAAACAGAGGAGAGGGCGAAGACGAATCTTCTGACAAAGCAGAAATATTCCTTTGATTCTAACGGAAAGCTGGCAAACTGCGAGAAGAAGGATCCTTCCCAGTGTGAGATCTTTATCGTAGAGGGAGATTCTGCGGGAGGTTCCGCAAAGACTGCCCGTAACCGTAATTATCAGGCAATCCTTCCTATCAGAGGCAAGATCCTGAATGTGGAGAAGGCAACCATTGATAAAGTGCTTGCCAATGCGGAGATCAAGACCATGATCAATGCATTTGGATGTGGATTCTCCGAAGGATACGGAAATGACTTTGATATTACGAAGCTTCGTTACGACAAGATTGTGATCATGGCTGATGCCGATGTGGATGGGGCGCATATTTCCACACTGCTCCTGACTTTATTCTACCGTTTCATGCCGGATCTGATCACTGAGGGACATGTGTATATTGCCATGCCGCCATTATATAAAGTCATGCCTAAGAAGGGGCAGGAGGAATACCTGTACGATGATAAGGCACTGGAGAGATACAGACGTGCCATAAACCGGGAAGCTTTACTCTTCAGAGATATAAAGGTCTGGGCGAGATGGATGCGGAGCAGCTCTGGGAGACGACTCTGAATCCGGAAACTAGAATGATGAAGCGGGTGGAGATTGAAGATGCGAGACTTGCATCAAGCGTGACGGAGATTCTGATGGGAAGCGATGTCCCGCCGAGAAAGAAATTTATCTATGAGCATGCACAGGATGCAGAACTGGACATCTGATTTCGCCGGAGTGTTATGTGAAAATTAAGACAGATACATGGATATGTGTCTGGGATGGAGGAAAGAAATTAAATGGAAACAAAACAGGAGAATGTGATTCCTACCGACTATGCGGAGGTCATGCAGAAATCCTATATAGATTATGCCATGAGTGTTATTATCTCCAGAGCCCTGCCGGATGTGCGTGACGGATTGAAGCCTGTACAGAGAAGAACTCTGTATGATATGTATGAACTGGGTATCCGTTATGACAGACCATACAGAAAATGTGCCCGTATCGTAGGTGACACCATGGGTAAATATCACCCCCATGGTGACAGTTCGATCTACGAAGCACTTGTGGTAATGGCTCAGGATTTTAAGAAAGGCAAAACACTGGTTGACGGACATGGAAACTTCGGTTCCATCGAGGGCGACGGTGCAGCGGCCATGCGATATACAGAAGCCAGACTGGAGAAACTGACACAGGATGTCTTCCTCGAAGATCTGGATAAGAATGTAGTAGATTTTATGCCGAACTTTGATGAGACAGAGAAGGAACCTGTGTACTTCCTGTCAGAATACCGAATCTGCTGGTAAACGGAGCAGACGGTATTGCAGTCGGTATGGCAACCAGTATTCCGCCTCACAATCTGGGTGAAGTGGTAGATGCTGTAAAAGCATATATGAAGAATAACGACATCAGTGTCAAAGGGCTGATGCGCTATCTCAAGGGACCGGACTTTCCGACAGGTGGTCTGGTAGTAAATAAAGATGACCTGCTCAGGATTTACGAGACAGGAACAGGGAAGCTCCGTGTCAGAGGTAAAGTGGAGACAGTGAAGCTCAAAGGCGGCAGACAGCAGCTTGTGATCACAGAGATTCCTTACACAATGATCGGTGCAAATATCGGAAAATTCCTGAATGATATTGCGTCTCTTGTGGAAAACAAGAAGACAACAGATATCGTGGATATCTCCAACCAGTCTTCCAAAGAGGGAATCCGTATTGTTCTTGACCTGAAGCGTGACGCAGATGTAGAGAATCTTACAAATATGCTCTACAAGAAGACAAAGTTGGAAGATACTTTTGGCGTGAATATGCTGGCAGTTGCGGATGGCAGACCGGAGACTCTGAGTCTGAAGCAGGTGATCGAGCATCACGTAGATTTCGTATTCGATGTCACGACCAGAAAGTACACCACACTTCTGAATAAAGAGCAGGAGAAGAAAGAAATCCAGGAAGGTCTGATCAAGGCATGTGATGTGATCGACCTGATCATCGAGATCCTGCGAGGAAGCAAGAACAGAGAACAGGTAAAGAAATGCCTGGTTGACGGTGTGACAGAAGGAATCAGGTTCAAGAGCAAATCAAGCGAGAAAGCTGCGCAGAAGCTGCATTTCTCAGAAAAACAGGCAGCTGCGATCCTGGATATGCGTCTGTACAAACTGATCGGTCTGGAGATCGAGGCACTTCAGGCAGACTATGCAGAAACAATGAAGAACATTGCCATTTATGAAGATATCCTGAATAATTATGATTCCATGGCAGAAGTGATCATGAAAGAACTGGATCAGATCAAGAAAGAATACGGTACGAAACGCCGCACAGTGATCGAGAATGCAGAAGAAGTTGTCTATGAGGAAAAGAAGATGGAGGAGATGGAAGTCACCTTCCTCATGGACCGCTTCGGATATATGCGGACCATTGATAAGTCTGCATATGAGAGAAATAAAGAAGCTGCCAATGCAGAGAACAAATATGTGTTTAACTGTATGAATACAGATAAGATCTGTATCTTTACAGATAATGGAAAGATGCACAGTATCAAGGTGGCAGATATTCCGCTGGTTCGTTTCAGGGATAAGGGGACACCGGCGGATAATCTGAGCAATTATGACAGTGCACAGGAACGTATGCTCTATGTAGCACCACTGGCATCTGTAAAAGAAAATACACTTCTGTTTGTCACTGCTGCATCCATGTGCAAGCTGGTGAGTGGTGCAGAGTTTGATGTGGCGAAGAGAACGATCGTGTCTACGAAACTTGCTGAAGAGGATTCTCTGATCTTTGTGGGTTCTGCGGATGAAATGGAACAGGTGGTATTCCAGAGTGAAGGCGGATATTTCTTAAGATTTCAGAAACAGGATATTTCTGCTATGAAGAAAACATCTATCGGGGTACGTGGAATGAAACTGGCAGAAGGAGATAAGCTGGATCATGCATATCTTCTGGAAAGCCGCCAGGAATATACCATTACTTATCATGATAAACCCTATGTTCTCAACAGGATAAAACTGTCCAAACGGGACAGTAAAGGAACAAAACCACGTATATAAAACCAACAAATCCGCTAAAATCAAGGTTTTTGCAGGAAAAGCCTTGCAATTGCCGGAAATTGGTGTTACAATACATCTAAATTAGAACTTGTTGACAAAGGAGTGGGCGTGAGCCCACTCTTATTTGTTGCATGGAAAGGCAGGTGGGAAAATGAGCAGACGGGAAGAGTATGAAAAGCGCGCAGAGGAACTTCTGGCACCGATCGTAGAACTTAACGGCTTTGAACTGGTTGATGTAGAATATGTAAAGGAAGCAGGAAACTGGTATCTGAGAGGATACATTGACAAACCAGGCGGAATTACAGTAAATGACTGTGAGACAGTCAGCAGAGCTTTCAGTGACAAACTGGATGAGAATGATTTTATTGAAGACAGTTATATCATGGAGATCAGTTCACCGGGACTGGACAGACCGCTGAAGAAAGACAAAGACTTTGAGAGAAACATGGGAAAACTGGTGGAAATCCGTACCTATCGGCCAATCGAGAAGCAAAAAGAGTTCTGCGGGATTTTGACCGCATATGATAGTAACAGTGTGACAATCGATGAGGATGGAACCGAGCGTGTTTTTGATAAGAAAGACACAGCCTGATACGCCTCGCAATAGAGTTTTAGTTAATTCGGGAGGATAAGAAAAAATGAGCAGAGAGTTAAGGGAGGCACTGGATATCCTTGAAAAGGAAAAGAGTATCAGCAAAGATACTCTGCTTGAGGCAATTGAGCAGTCTCTGATCCAGGCCTGCAAGAACCATTTTGGAAAAGCTGACAATGTACATGTAACTATTGATCCGGAAACCTGCGATTTTTCAGTGTATGCAGACAGGAGTATCGTAGAATACGTAGAGGATCCTGCAATGGAGATTTCTCTGGCAGATGCTTTGAAGATCACATCAAGAGCTGAGATCGGAGGCATGATACAGGTTCCGATTCAGTCTAAGGAATTCGGACGTATTGCGACACAGAATGCAAAGAACGTTATCCTGCAGAAAATCCGTGAGGAAGAACGTAAAGTGCTGTATGATGAATACTATGGAAAAGAAAAAGAAGTAGTAACCGGTATTGTACAGCGTGTGATGGGCAAGAATGTAAGCATCAATCTTGGTAAGGCAGATGCAGTATTAAGTGAGAATGAACAGGTGAAAGGGGAAACCTTCCAGCCGACAGAGAGAATAAAGGTGTATATTCTTGAAGTCAAGGATACCCCGAAGGGACCTCGTATTCTGGTATCCAGAACTCATCCGGGACTTGTGAAACGTCTCTTTGAGTCAGAAGTTGCAGAAGTAAAAGACGGAACTGTTGAGATCAAGAGCATCGCACGTGAGGCCGGTTCCCGTACAAAGATCGCTGTATGGAGCAACGATCCGGATGTAGATGCAGTTGGTGCATGCGTAGGTATGAACGGTGCACGTGTCAATGCAGTAGTTGAGGAACTTCGCGGTGAGAAGATCGATATCATCAACTGGGATGAGAATCCTGCAATCCTGATCGAGAATGCATTGAGCCCTGCAAAGGTTATCGCAGTTATGGCAGATCCTGATGAGAAGACAGCTCTGGTAGTTGTTCCTGATTATCAGCTGTCCCTTGCAATCGGTAAAGAAGGTCAGAATGCACGTCTTGCTGCAAGACTTACAGGATTTAAGATTGACATCAAGAGTGAGACTCAGGCAAAAGAAGCCGGTGATTTCTATGATTATGATGATGACGAGACTGCAGAAGATGCAGCTGAGGCATCAGCAGAGGAAACTTCAGCAGAAGATTCCCTGACAGAAGAAACCGAAGCAGAAGAAGTTTCAGAGGAAGTTCCTGTAGAAGAAGAGCCACAGGCTCAGGAAGCAGGAGAGAATGAAGACGAAGAATAAGATTCCCATGCGCCAGTGTACCGGCTGCAGGGAAATGAAAAGCAAGAAAGAGATGCTCAGAGTTCTTAAGACTACAGAAGATGAGATCGTGCTTGATACTACCGGTAAGAAAAACGGCAGAGGCGCATATCTGTGTCTTTCCAGAGAATGTCTGGATAAAGCGATTAAAAATCATGGACTTGAGCGTTCACTGAAAACTGCGGTTCCGGATGAGGTATACGAACGACTTAAGAAGGAGCTGGAAGATATTGAAAAATAACAGAGTACTGTCGCTGATAGGGCTGGCTACCAAAGCAGGCAAGACCGTAAGCGGAGAATTTTCCACAGAGAAATCTGTAAAGACCGGAAAAGGACTGCTTGTGATCGTTGCTGAGGATGCTCCGAGAATACAAAGAAGAAATTCAGGAATATGTGCAGTTTTTATGAAGTTCCGATTTTCTTCTTCTCAGATAAAGAGAGCTTAGGCAGAGCAATGGGAAAGGAGTACCGCGCCTGTCTGGCTGTCCAGGATGAGAACTTTGCGAAAGCAATCATGAAGGAGGTATAGCGATTGTCAAAATTAAGAGTACATGAGCTGGCCAGAGAGCTTGGACGACAGAACAGAGAAGTGATCGAGTTTCTGAAATCAAAAGGCGTTGATGTGAGAAGCCATATGAGTATGGTGGATGAGCCTGCGGTTTCGGAAGTAAAGAATAGATTCAGAAAAGACAATAATAACAGGGGAAAGGAGCATATTGCGAAATTGGAGACTCCCAAGACAGAAGAAAAGGTTGTAACAGCAAAATCAGAAGGAGATAAAACTGAAACACCTAAAAAGAAAAAAAATATTATCCGCGTTTTTCATGCACAGAATGCAAGTGACGGAGGAAAAACAAGAAAGAAACCTGTGAAAGCTGAAGGCGAGAGAACAGGTTCACCAAGAAATGCAGAAGGAAGAAATTCCGACAGTTCAAGAACAGACGGTGACAGACCAAGAAGAAATAATAATGACCGCCCAGGTACAGGCAACAGAAGACCGGACGGACAGAACCGTCAGGGAAGACCTCAGGGTGAAGGAAGATCCCAGGGAGATAACCGCCAGGGAGGACGTTTCGGACAGGGAAGATCCCAGGGCGATGGTCAGGGCCGTCCGGGCGGAAGATTCCAGGGTGATGGAAATCGTCAGGGAGGACGTTTCGGACAGGGAAGACCACAGGGAGATGGAAACCGTCAGGGAGGAAGACCGCAGGGCAATGGCCAGGGTCGTCCGGACGGAAACAGAAGTGAAGGACGTGACGGACGCTTCGGTGGCAGTCAGGGACGTCAGGGACAGCGCCAGAATACAAGAAAGAATGACGATATGGCATTTGCACCGGAACTGACAAAGACTTCCAAAGACAGCAAGAGAGAAAGAGACAGAGAGAACAAAAACAAGAAAAAAGATTTTGATAAGACACAGAGTGGCGGACGCAGACCAAATCAGGGTGGATTCAATAAGAATTCCAGAATCCCGAAAGCTCTGCAGAAACCGGCTCCGCAGCCAAAACAGGAAGAGAAGAAACCTGAGGTTAAGGAAATCACACTTCCGGAGAAGATGACGATCCGCGAACTGGCAGAAGCTATGAAAATGCAGCCGTCAGTAATTGTGAAGAAGCTCTTTATGCAGGGTATGATGGTTACTGTAAACCATGAGATCGATTTTGAGAAAGCTCAGGAGATTGCTCTGGAATACGATATCATTGCAGAACCGGAAGAGAAGGTAGACGTTATTGAAGAACTCCTCAAAGAGGATGAAGAAGACGAAAAAGATATGGTTTCAAGACCACCTGTAGTCTGTGTTATGGGCCACGTCGACCATGGTAAAACATCCCTTCTGGATGCAATCCGTAAAACAAATGTAACACGTGGAGAGGCAGGCGGTATCACACAGCACATCGGTGCTTCTGTAGTAGAGGTTAACGGACAGAAGATCACATTCCTGGATACACCTGGACATGAAGCTTTCACAGCTATGCGTATGCGTGGTGCAAACTCCACAGATATTGCAGTTCTGGTTGTAGCAGCTGATGATGGTGTGATGCCTCAGACAGTAGAGGCTATCAGCCATGCGAAGGCGGCAGGCGTTGAGATCATAGTTGCAATCAACAAGATTGATAAGCCAAGTGCTAATATTGAGCGTGTAAAACAGGAACTTTCTGAATATGAACTGATCCCGGAAGACTGGGGCGGAAGTACGATTTTTGTTCCTGTATCCGCACATACAGGAGAGGGAATCGATACTCTTCTTGAGATGATCCTTCTTACAGCCGAGGTATGTGAATTAAAGGCAAACCCGAACCGTTCCGCAAGAGGTCTTGTAATCGAGGCTCAGCTTGATAAAGGTAAAGGTCCGGTTGCCACGATCCTTGTCCAGAAAGGTACTCTTCATGTGGGAGACTTTATTGCAGCAGGAGCATGCAATGGTAAGGTTCGTGCCATGATGGATGATAAGGGACGCAGGATTAAAGAAGCAGGTCCTTCTACTCCTGTAGAAATCCTGGGACTTGGTGATGTGCCGAATGCAGGTGAAATTCTTCTTGCATTTGACAGTGATAAGGAAGCCAAGAACTTTGCAGGTGCATTTGTATCTGAGAACAAGAACCGTCTTCTTGAGGAGACTAAGGGCAAATTATCTCTGGATAATCTCTTTGATCAGATTCAGGCAAGCGATCTGAAGGAACTTCCGCTCATTGTCAAAGCAGATGTACAGGGATCTGTGGAAGCTGTAAAACAGAGTCTGACCAAACTTTCCAACGAAGAAGTGGTTGTAAAGGTGATCCATGGCGGTGTTGGTGCGATCAATGAGTCTGACGTAAGTCTTGCGGCTACATCAAATGCGATCATTATCGGCTTTAATGTCCGTCCGGATGCAACCGCAAAACAGCTTGCTGAGCAGGAAGGTGTAGATCTTCGTCTGTATAGAGTTATTTATCAGGCAATTGAGGATGTAGAAGCTGCCATGAAGGGTATGCTTGATCCTATATTTGAGGAGAAAGTTATCGGTCATGCGGAAGTGCGTCAGCTGTTCAAGGCATCCGGTATTGGTACGATTGCAGGAAGCTATATTCTGGATGGTATCTTCCAGAGAAACTGCAAGGTTCGTATTTCCAGAGAAGGTGAGCAGATATTTGAAGGTGAGCTTGCATCCCTGAAGAGATTCAAAGACGATGTTAAGGAAGTTAAGGCAGGATACGAATGTGGCCTTGTATTTGACGGATTTAACGATGTGAAAGAGGAAGATAAAGTAGAAGCTTATATCATGGTAGAAGTACCGAGATAGTAATGGTTTATAAAGGTAGGGTGCGCGATTCATAGTGTCAGGTACAGTGTGGTGCGCACCTTGACTTGATTGTGGTAATTCAGAAAATAATGTGATCAGGATAGTCGATGATCCGGATTGCTCACAGTATTTGACAGAATTGCCGGATATATAGGAGTAAAACTTAAAATGAGAAAAACAGTATTAAGAATACCCGGATCAATGGGGAAGTCCAGAAGGAACTCAGCACCATTATCCGCAACGAGATCAAGGACCCGCGTATTCATCCGATGACTTCTGTCATGGCTGTAGAAGTGGCTCCTGATTTGAAAACCTGCAGAGCATATATCAGTGTGCTGGGTGAAAAAGAAGCAAAGGAAGCGACAATCAAAGGTCTGAACAGTGCAGAAGGCTACATCAGACGCCAGCTGGCGCGTAATTTAAACCTGAGAAATACACCGGAGATCCGTTTTATCCTGGACGAATCTATTGAGTATGGTGTAAATATGTCAAAGCTTATTGATGATGTTACCAAGAAAGACAGCAACTCCCACAGACAGGATGAGGAGCAGGATGAGAATTAAAAGAGGATGAGAACATGGAAAATATTGCGGAAATACTGGAAGGTGTGAAAACAATGGGAATCGGCGGACATATCCGTCCGGATGGTGACTGCGTTGGTTCCTGTATGGCGTTATATTTATATGTAAAAACCTATTATCCGGAAATTCAGGCAGATGTGTACCTGGATAATCCCAAACCTGTTTTCGGACATATTGACTGTATGGATGAGATTAAAACAGAGCTGGACGGTGACAAAGAGTATGACCTTTTTGTTACCTGTGATGTAAGTGCAAGAGACAGACTTGCCATTGCAGGTCCATACTTTGACACTGCAAAAAGAACAGCATGTATTGATCATCATATCAGTAACTCCGGATTTGCACAGGTGAATCATATCAGGGGAGAGGTAAGCTCTGCCTGTGAAGTTCTCTATGGGCTTTTTGATCCTGAGAAAGTGGTCCGTACCATTGCAGTGCCGATCTATACGGGAATGGTTCATGACACAGGGGTATTTCAGTACTCTTCAACTTCACCGGAGACCATGCGTATTGCCGGGGAACTGATGAAGACAGGATTCAATTTCAGTAAGATCATTGACGAATCTTTCTATCAGAAAACTTATGTGCAGAATCAGGTAATGGGGCGTGTTCTTGCAGAGAGTATCCTGCTTCTGGATGGAAAATGTATTATCGGATATCTTAAAAAAAGAGACATGGAGTTCTATGGTGTGGATGGCAAGGATCTGACGGTATCGTCAGTCAGCTTCGTCTTACAGCGGGAGTGGAAGTTGCCATGTTTATCTATGAAGTGGAAACTCAGTCTTTCAAAGTTTCCCTGCGTTCCAATGGAAATGTGGATGTAAGCAAGATTGCAGTATATTTTGGCGGCGGCGGTCATATGAGAGCAGCAGGATGTGATCTTCAGGGTTCTGTGTATGATGTGATCAACAATGTGACAGAACAGATCTGCAAACAGTTTCAGGAGCAGGAAGGCTGATGGATGGAGTAATTGTAATCCGTAAGGAAAAAGGATTCACTTCCCATGATGTGGTGGCAAAGCTTCGGGGAATCCTTCATATGAAGAAAATCGGACATACCGGAACTCTTGATCCGGATGCAGAAGGAGTGCTCCCGGTGGCTCTGGGAAAAGCAACCCGTCTGGTGGATATGATCACAGATAAAGAGAAAACCTATGAGGCAGTGATGCGTCTGGGTGTTGTTACGGATACCCAGGATATGAGCGGAACTGTTCTCTCACAGACTACAGAGCTTTCCGTTACAGAAGAAGAGCTTTGCACAGTGGTCAGTTCTTTTGTGGGAGACTATATGCAGGTGCCGCCAATGTATTCAGCACTGAAGGTCAATGGAAAGAAACTTTATGAACTTGCCAGAGAGGGCAAGACTGTGGAGCGTAAACCAAGACCTGTACATTTTTATGAGATAGAAATTCTGGATATCAGTTTTCCGCTGGTGCGTTTTCGTGTGACCTGCAGCAAGGGAACCTATATCCGTACTCTGTGCCATGATATAGGGGAAAAGCTGGGCTGTGGAGCTGCCATGGAAAGTCTTTTGCGGACAAAGGTGGGCAGATTTACACTGGATGATGCCATTACCCTGGCGCAGACAGAAGAGGCAGTGCAGGAAGGAACCATAGAGAGTAAAATCCTCGGTATTGAGGAGATTCTTGCAGAGTATCCAAGGGTATGCTGTACAAAAGAAGGGGACAGACTTCTGGCTAATGGAAATCCTCTTGTACAGGCACTGGTCGATGCACAGGAGAAAAACGGATGGATACGTATGTGCAGCAGTGAAGGCAGTTTTGCCGGAGTTTACCAGTGGGATGAGAAAAGAAACAGGTATTTCCCTGTAAAAATGTTTTAGGAGACATGATGGAATATTTAAGGATTGAGAATGATTTTCCCAGAATTTCACACAGTGCGGTAACACTTGGGAAGTTTGACGGCATACACCGCGGACATCAGAAACTGGTTGAGAAAATTATTGAGCAGAAACAGGAAGGTGCACAGGCGGTTGTACTTGCACTTGGAACTGCCTCAAGAACAATCCTCACAAAGGAAGAGAGATGTCGTATATTGGAAGAAATGGGAGTGGATATATTGTTGGAATGTCCGCTCACAGAGAAAATACGGCACATGAAAGCAGAGAATTTTATAAAAGAAATACTGATAGGAGATCTGCAGGTTTCCTATGTGGCAGTTGGAGAGGATTTCCGTTTTGGCTATGAGCGGAAAGGAACTCCTGCCATGCTCAAAGAGTTCGGAAAGAAATATGGATTTCATACGGAAGTCCTGCCAAAAGAAATGGACGGACGCCGTAAGATTAGTAGTACCTTTGTCAGGGAAGAACTGAACAGAGGAAATATGGAAAAATTCCGTTTCCTTATGGGAACAGATTTCTCAGTAGAAGGAATCGTTGAACATGGACGTGGAATGGGACATAAATATCTGCTTCCGACCACCAACCTGATCCCTCCGGTAGAGAAACTGATGCCTCCAAACGGGGTTTATATCACAGTATCCCATTTCAGAGACAGAAGTTATCAGGGAATTACCAATGTAGGTCATAAGCCTACTGTTGGCGGCGAGAAGTTTATTGGTGTGGAAACATATCTGTTTGACTGCAATGAAGATCTGTATGGGGAATACTGCAAGGTAGATTTCAAAAAATTCCTCAGACCTGAACAGAAGTTTTCTTCGCTGGAGGCACTGAAGGCACAGCTGGAGAGGGATGCTGTGAAGGGACAGGAATATTTTGAAACTTTGTAAAAAAGAGGTTTACACACCAGAATCAATGTGCTATACTAACCAAGGTGAATTTAGCCCATGTTCAGGGACCGGACGCTCCGACCATCTCTTAATGTGTGGCGGTCAATCAATAATAATTATAGAATACAGGAGGAAATCACAATGATTTCAAAAGAAAAGAAAGCAGCGATCATGAAAGAATATGCAAGAACTGAAGGCGATACAGGATCACCGGAAGTACAGGTAGCAGTTCTTACAGCAAGAATCCAGGAACTTACAGAGCATTTACAGAGCAACCATAAAGATCATCACTCCAGACGTGGTCTTCTGAAAATGGTAGGTCAGAGACGTGGACTGTTAGCTTACCTGAAGAAAACAGACATCGAAAGATACCGTGCACTGATTGAAAAATTAGGCTTAAGAAAATAATAGCCTTTTAGTATGCGGAAGGGGCGGATTTCCATCCGCCTCCCTTTTTATGTATATGGCAGTTCTGTAAAATATGGTGTTTTTCAGGATTGCGGTGGCTTGTTGTTTCGACTGCATCTGCATATTCAGAAGCTGCGAAACATGACAGGAGTTATTTCCGAGACTACTGAAAAGATTATTTTGTATATGAAAGTAACAAAACAGGCAGATATATTTGCCTGAAAAGTAGTTTTTTCAGTTGTTTCGGACTCCTGTTTTAATGTGACAATTTCATAAAAAGTCTGAACGTTGATGGACAAGATTGTCAGCAGACGGAACAGACAAATTTGAAAAGAATAAAGTAGTTACCGGACATGCAGTGAACGGTAACAGAAAATGACAACAGAATTATGAAAAAAGGAGAATGAACGTATGTACAAAAGTTATTCCATGGAATTAGCCGGAAGAACCTTAACAGTAGATATTAACCGCGTTGCAAAACAGGCAAACGGTGCAGCATTAATGCACTATGGTGATACTACAGTATTATCTACAGCAACAGCATCTAAAGAGCCAAGAGAAGGAATCGATTTCTTCCCGTTAAGTGTTGAATATGAAGAGAAAATGTATGCAGTAGGCAAAATCCCGGGAGGATTTAACAAGAGAGAGGGAAAAGCAAGCGAGCATGCAATCCTTACTTCCCGCGTGATCGACAGACCGATGCGTCCTCTGTTCCCAAAGGATTACAGAAATGATGTAACACTGGTAAACATGGTTATGTCTGTTGATCCGGAATGTAATCCGGAGATTCCGGCTATGCTGGGTTCTGCTATTGCAACCTGCATTTCCGATATCCCCTTTGACGGTCCATGTGCAACCACACAGGTTGGTCTGATCAATGGTGAATATATCATCAACCTACCATGGCACAGAAAGATGTATCTGACCTTCAGCTTACAGTAGCTTCCACAAGAGAGAAAGTAATCATGATCGAAGCCGGCGCAAAAGAAGTTCCGGAAGACAAGATGATCGAAGCTATCTATAAAGCTCATGAAGTAAACCAGGAGATCATCAAATTTATCGATAAGATCGTAGAAGAATGCGGAAAACCGAAACACAGCTACGAATCATGTGCAGTTCCGGAAGAACTCTTCGCAGCGATCAAAGAAATCGTACCTCCGGCAGAAATGGAAGTTGCCGTATTCTCTGACGATAAACAGACAAGAGAAGAAAATATCCGTCAGGTAACAGAGAAACTGAAAGAAGCTTTTGCTGACAAGGAAGAGTGGCTTGCAGTTCTGGGCGAGGCTGTATATCAGTACCAGAAGAAGACTGTCCGCAAGATGATCTTAAAAGACCACAAACGTCCGGATGGTCGTGCCATTACTCAGATCCGTCCTCTGGCAGCAGAGACAGATATTATCCCCAGAGTACATGGTTCTGCTATGTTCACACGTGGACAGACACAGATCTGTACCATCACAACTCTGGCTCCTCTTGCAGAAGCACAGAAGCTTGACGGACTTGACGAATTTGAAACTTCAAAGAGATATATGCATCACTACAATTTCCCGTCCTACTCTGTAGGTGAGACAAAACCATCCAGAGGACCGGGACGTCGTGAGATCGGACATGGTGCACTTGCTGAGAGAGCATTAGTTCCTGTACTTCCAAGCGAAGAGGAATTCCCATATGCGATCCGTACTGTATCTGAGACATTTGAATCCAATGGTTCTACTTCTCAGGCAAGTATCTGTGCATCCACAATGTCTCTGATGGCCGCCGGTGTACCGATCAAAAAACCGGTAGCAGGTATTTCCTGTGGTCTGGTAACAGGCGATACAGATGATGATTACATTGTTCTCACAGATATCCAGGGACTTGAAGACTTCTTCGGAGATATGGACTTCAAGGTAGCCGGAACTCATGACGGTATCACAGCAATCCAGATGGATATCAAGATCCATGGACTGACAAGACCGATCGTAGAAGAAGCAATCAGACGTACAAAAGAAGCAAGAGAATATATCCTGACAGAAGTTATGGAGAAATGTATTGCAGCTCCACGTACATCTGTAGGCGAATATGCTCCGAAGATCATTCAGATCCAGATCGATCCTCAGAAGATCGGTGATGTTGTAGGTCAGAGAGGAAAGACTATCAATACGATCATCGAGCGTACAGGTGTTAAGATCGATATCACAGACGAAGGTGCGGTATCTATCTGTGGAGTTGATCAGAAGAGCATGGATGAGGCAGCTAACATGGTTAAGATCATTGCAACTGATTTTGAAGCAGGACAGATCTTTACAGGTAAAGTTGTCAGCATCAAAGAGTTTGGTGCATTCGTTGAATTTGCACCGGGTAAAGAGGGAATGGTACACATTTCCAAGATCTGTAAAGAAAGAATCAATCGTGTTGAGGATGTTCTCACACTTGGTGATAAAGTTAAGGTTGTCTGCCTTGGCAAAGACAAGATGGGAAGAATCAGCTTCAGCATGAAGGACGTACCGGAAGAAGCGTAAAAAATTATGAGATATCACAATATTACCAAGGACGATATGCTTAATGGCGACGGACTTCGTGTAGTGCTCTGGGTGGCAGGATGCAATCACTGCTGTCCGGAATGCCAGAATCCTGTCACCTGGGATCCAAACGGCGGACTGCCTTTCGGTGAGGCAGAACGCAAGGAGATTTTTGCGGAACTGGATAAGGATTATGTGAGCGGAATTACCTTTTCAGGTGGAGATCCACTGCACCCGGCAAATATCACTGAGGTAACAGCTTTTGCGAAGGAGATCAGAAAGAGATATCCTGGTAAAACAATCTGGCTTTATACAGGTTTCCTCTGGGAGGAGATCTGCAAAGAAGAGATTGTGCGTTATCTGGATGTCTGCGTAGACGGTGAATTTGAGGTGGACAAGAAAGAACTTTCCCTGAAATGGAAAGGTTCCAGCAATCAGAGAGTGATCGATGTTCCCAAAACTCTTCATGAAGGAAAAGTCGTATTGCATAAATAAGAAATATACAGGCAGTTCAAGTATGCGTCAGGTGTACCTGAACTGCTTTTTTACTGAATCAGTCAGTGATGATCACAAAATATTTAGCTATGAGTGTACTGCGAAGCAGGTGTGTTAGCTTTGCATGACCAGACAGGAGGAAAACAGATGAAACGAATCGCGAAATTTCATAAAGTAAGCAAAGAACGCTTCACAGCAGACTGGATCGATACCTTCGCACAGTCTCAGGAAGAAGCAGAGAAAGTATATGAAGCTATCCGTCTGCCGAAGAGAGCGACAGCAGGAAGTGCCGGCTATGACTTTTTCGCACCGGCAGAATTTACTCTGAAGCCAGGCGAAACAGTAAAGATCCCGACAGGAATCCGGGTAGAAATGCAGCAGGAATGGGTGCTGAAATGTTATCCGAGAAGCGGACTGGGATTTAAATACCGTCTTCAGCTGAACAATACAGTTGGTATCATTGACAGTGATTATTTCTATTCAGATAACGAAGGCCACATTTTTTCAAAGATCACAAATGATTCCAATGAAAACAAAACTTTGACAATTCCGGCAGATACAGGCTTCATGCAGGGAATCTTTGTAGAGTATGGAATTACGGTAGATGATGATGCTACAGAAATCCGCAATGGTGGATTTGGAAGTACTACTGCGAAATAGTGGGTAAAAGTAATGTAATGTTCTGGCGGAGCATATTTCACAAAGTTTATAGATGAAATCAGAGCCAGAATGTAAAAAAAGTAGAACATAGGGAAGAATCTGAGATTTTTACTTTACGTTCTGCTTTTTCTTTGCTATAATATTTTGAGATTCAAAATATTTGCAATACATACAATTCAAGCGTATATACTGCGGAGCAGTTATTCGATTATGAACAAGTAACGAAGCGGATGATTTTATCCGCTTGACTAAAAAATATCAGGCAAAGAAATAAATTTAGGGAGAAAAGTTATGATCATCGAGCCAAAAGTAAGAGAATATATCTGTACAACCGCACATCCGCAGGGATGTGCAGAGAGTGTGCGCAACCAGGCAGATTACGCCTGTAAACAGGGAATGGTAAACGGAACAAAAAAAGCACTGATCATCGGATGTTCTACAGGCTACGGCCTGGCATCCCGTATCTGCGCACTGGAAAACTGTGGTGCGGACACCCTTGGGGTTATGTTTGAACGTCAGGCAAATGGCAGAAGAACAGCGACACCGGGGTGGTACAACACTGCGGAATTTCATCGCCTGGCAGCAGAAAAAGGTGCCTATGCCAAGACTGTCAACGGAGATGCTTTTTCAAAAGAAATAAAAGATAAAGCAATTGAGCTGATCAAAAAAGATCTGGGAAAGGTGGATCTGGTAGTTTACAGTCTGGCAGCGCCAAGACGTACGGATTCTGAAGGAAAAATCTGGTCCTCCTGCCTGAAGACTACAGGTGAGGCTTTCACAGAAAAGAGTCTTGATCTGCGAAACAATGAGATTACAGAGAAAACAGTAGAACCGGCTACTGAAGAAGAGGTTTTAAGCACAGTCAAAGTTATGGGCGGTGAAGACTGGGCAGACTGGATTGATGCGCTGAAAGCAGCAGATGTACTGACTGAGAATGCAGTAACCGTAGCATATTCCTATATCGGACCGGAACTTACTTATCCAATTTACTATCACGGAACCATCGGAACTGCAAAACAGCATTTACAGAAAACAATGTCTGAGATCAACCAGGCACACCCGGATGTCTGTGCGGTAATATCAGTAAATAAAGGCCTTGTAACTCAGGCAAGTGCAGCAATTCCGGTTGTGCCGCTGTATTTTGCAATCCTCTATAAAGTAATGAAGAAAGCCGGAAATCATGAAAACTGCATTCAGCAGATTGCCAGACTATTTACACAGAAACTCTACACACCAACAGGCTTCCAGACAGATGAGAATGGTTTCATTCGTATGGATGATTACGAACTGACGCCGGAGATTCAGGAAGAAGTAAAAAAATGCTGGAAAGCGGTTACTACAGACACTGTAAAGGAATATTGCGATATTGATGGTTACTGGGAAGATTTCTATCATATGTTTGGATTCCGATATGAAGATATCGACTATACTCAGGATGTGGATGCTGATATAGAAATTGATGGAGTTGTAATGTAATAAAATTCTCTCTTAACAAATGATCATGAAGTATATTGGTTCATAAATGTTAAGAGAGAATTTTTTATTTTGCCTTATGCACCGGATCTGCCGGGTATCCGCTGCGAAGTTTCTGCATTCCACGCTGGAGCGCATCTTTGGAGTTTTTCCAGTCAGCATCCTTATTTCTGTAATCAAACTTATCTGACAGCCATACCAGATCTTCTTCCATACGCTGGAAGTTTTCATCCATCAGCCTGAACATGGCAGGATAAAACTCAGCCTTTTCTTTATCATTCAGATATTTATCTGCACCATTGCACAGAATTCCGAAGTGATGCAGACAAAAGCCTTTACTGCGCAGAATTTTATTTTTAAATTCATTATCCTGCCGATACAGCCAGAAAAAAGTTTCCACATACCGTTTAAATGTATCCTCAATATTCTGACAGATAAAACAGCTGCAATCCTTAAAAGCAGTCCATGCAGCAATCGGATTCTTATCTGCGCTGGAATCTGAACGGCGGAAACGTGCGAGGACCGAGGTTTTTCCGGGTGAAAAAGAATCAAACTGCTTTCTCATCTCTTCCCGAAGTTTATGATAATGAGTCTGAAGAATCAATGCATTCCCAAGAGTATTCCCATAATCAAACATTTTTTTCATATGTACCTGCAAAATCCCGCCTTATCCGTCTGATCCCGGATGTCACTTTCCATATAAGAAGAACTGTTACCCAGTACAAAATCCAGCGAGTTCTGTTCCAGTTCCCGCTCAATAAAACAGAAAGGACACTCGTCACTGGCATTTACCGCATCATTAAGTGGAATGGTATATAACTTTTCTTTCATTTCTATATACTCCATACATCATAGTTTCTGTTCCCTTTATTGTGCATAGAATTTCCGGGAATGTCAAGCAAAAGATTTCCTGTTACTGTAAACGGGTTACTGTGAACGGAGTGAACAGTAATGATTTCTTTTGCAGAGTTGATTTAGAAAAGGGCAGTATGATATTATATATAGTTGAATGCAAACATATGTAAAAAATAATCAAAGAGGGATAAGACAAATGATAAAATTACAGCTTCATGAAAACTGGCAGTTGTGCAATATCAGACAACTGGACTGGATTCCGGCACAGATTCCGGGGGATATTTATGCGGCACTTCTTAAGACCGGAAAGATGCCGGATCCGTTCTTTGGGGATAATGAATATCAGGCGAAAGCACTGATGGAGGAGGATTATGAATACAGAACGGTATTTAATTATGAAGAAGCGCAGTTTAAAGATTGTCAGGAAGTGATCCTGAGATTTGACGGGATTGATACGATTGCGGACATCTATCTGAATGGATGTTGTCTTGGAAAAGTTGATAACATGCACAGAATCTGGGAATTCCCGGTAGGAGAGCTGCTTGAAAACGGCAAAAATACCTTACGCGTTATCATTCGCTCTCCGTTGAGGTTCATGGCAGAGGCATTTAAGAAATATAAAAACAGGGGAAATGAAGACACAATTGAGGGATTTATGCATCTGCGCAAAGCTCACTATATGTGCGGCTGGGACTGGGGTGCATGTCTGCCGGATGGAGGTATCTTCCGTCCTGTAACACTTCTGGGAATTGAAACTGCCAGACTGGACAGCGTGTATATCCGTCAGGTACATAAGGATGGCAAAGTCCTGCTGGTTCCGGAAGTAGATGTGGAGACTGTTGATGAGGAAGAGAGCGAAGCAGATGGGTATGAAGGTGCACAGGCACTGGAATATCAGGTGACTGTAACTGCACCGAATGGAACAAAAACCATATGGGATGACTGTCCGGATGAAATGGAGATTGAAAATCCGCAGCTCTGGTGGCCAAATGGACTGGGAGAACAGCCGTTATATCAGGTGCAGGTAGACTGAAAGCCGGAGATAAGATTGTAGACACCTGGTGCAGAAAAATCGGTCTCCGTGCGCTGACCATGCATAGAGAGAAAGACCAGTGGGGCGAGAGCTTTGCTCATGAAGTAAACGGTTATCAGTCTTTGCCATGGGCGCTGACTATATCCCTGAGGACAATCTTCTGCAGAGAACATCCAGAGAACGTACCAGAGAATTACTTCTTCAGTGCAAGAGAGCGAACTTTAATACAGTACGTGTCTGGGGCGGCGGCTATTATCCTGAGGACTGGTTCTTTGATCTCTGTGATGAACTGGGGCTGATGGTATGGCAGGACTTTATGTTTGCATGCTCTGTCTATGAATTGACACCGGAGTTTGAGGCAAATATCCGTCAGGAATTTATTGATAATATCAAACGTCTCCGTCATCATGCATCCCTTGCCCTGTGGTGCGGAAACAATGAGATGGAAATGTTTGTAAAGCAGGGCACCTGGGTGACAAAGCCGACAGAAATGAGAGATTATCTGTTTATGTATGAGCGCATTATTCCGGAAGTTCTCAGCGAATACGACCCGGATACCTTCTACTGGCCTGCAAGCCCGTCATCAGGCGGTTCCTTTGATGAACCCAATGATCCGAACCGTGGAGATGTGCATTACTGGGAAGTATGGCATGGCAATAAGCCATTTTCAGAATATCGTAAATATTTCTTCAGATATGCATCTGAGTTTGGTTTTCAGTCATTCCCGTCTGTAAAAACGCTTGAAACAGTAACAGATGATGCGAAAGAATTGAATCCATTTTCTTATGTGATGGAGAAACATCAGAGAAATTACGGAGGAAATGGAAAAATTGCCAAATACATGCAGGCAGCATACCGTTATCCTGAGAACTTCAGCGATTTTGTTTATGTATCTCAGCTTCTCCAGGCAGATGGAATCCGATATGGAGTCGAGCATTACCGCAGAAACCGGGGACGTTGTATGGGTGCAATCTACTGGCAGTTAAATGACTGTTGGCCGGTTATTTCCTGGTCATCCATTGATTATTACGGACGCTGGAAAGCGCTTCATTATTATGCGAAGAGATTCTTTGCGCCTGTAATGCTTTCCTGTGAAGAACAGAGCTGGATGACAGTGGAAGCGGATATGAACCGTCAGCATTTTGAATTTGAAAAATCCATCCGTCTGAATGTGACCAATGAAACGCTGGATGCTCACAGGGTTCTGGTGAAATGGGCAGTGCGAAAGACAGATGCCACAATTCTAAGGGAGGAAGAACAGTGGCTGGAAGTACCGGCATTGTCTGCTGTATGGATGGATAAGGTCGAACTTCCCCAGATTGACTGTTTTAATGAATATGTAAGTTATGAGGCATGGGAAAATGATCAGATTATTTCTCAGGGAACTGTGATTTTTCCTATCCGAAATACTTCCACTATCTGAATCCCGGACTGGCTGTGCGCGTAGACGGAGATGAGATAGTTGTTAAGGCAGAAGCATATGCAAAGAGTGTGGAAATCCGGAATGAGAATGATGACCTGATTCTTGAAGATAATTATTTTGACATGAATGCAGGAGAATACAGAGTGAAGATACTCGATGGAAAGCCGGATGGACTGAAAGTGCGCAGTGTTTATGATATATAACCTTTATTCATAGTAGTATTTATGGCAGTTTGCGATGAAGTTCTGTATAGTAATCCTCTTATATACATAATTTATGAGGAGGGCTATAGAAGGAAACTATAGCAATTCTATAAATTACTGCAAACAATCCAGTCATCATAGCGTGAAGTCCTGTGTCAGATATCTTTGCGAGACTGTGAGAAAAAGTCTGTAAATAAGATTCTTCTATGATATGCAAGGGTGGCAAGCCTGAAAATCAGGCTTCTCACCCTTGTTTTATATATAACAGTTGTTGAATGGCATGTCAAGAGCAGG
>ENA-OQIR01000146-OQIR01000146.1-human-gut-metagenome-genome-assembly--contig:-NODE-146-length-32442-cov-2.312332_pt1 | contig 32442 bp, 43 predicted proteins | sample MGYA00242580_ERZ504745 | MGnify/ENA primary metagenome ERZ504745 (study PRJEB26092, sample SAMD00036214) | human gut metagenome | host: Homo sapiens | study: EMG produced TPA metagenomics assembly of...
GGAAAGGGTGATAAAAAGACAGTAGAAAAGATTCTCGGCCTGGCGGAGCGGATCTCACTGATCGTTTCTCTTGTATTTTCATTATCTCCTTTCCATTGCCGACTACGATCATGAAGATTTTTACAAACAGTCCGGATACGATTGCTGCCGGCAGCGAATACTTGAAGGTGATCTCATTTTCCTTTATGTTTATGGGATTCTCTCAGATTTTCATGAGTGCCCTCCGAAGTGTCGGAAAAATAATGCTGCCTTCTGTTACATATATTGTATCGCTTTGTGTCAATGTACTTTGTAATGCCACTTTTATCTTTGGCCTGTTTGGACTTCCAAAGCTTGGTGTTACCGGTGTTGCCCTTGGTACTGTTATTGCCAGGATCGCAGAGGTATTGATCTGTCTTATCTACTCATTAAACAGCTCCGATGTCAGATTCCGAATAAAATATTTCTGTGCAAAATCCGGTATTCTGTTCAGGGACTTTATGAAAATTGCTTCTCCGGCTGTGATAAATGATGTTGTCTGGAGCTTTGCCGGTTCAGCATTCGCAGCGATCCTTGGCCACATTGGCGATGATATGGTTGCCGCAAATGCCGTAGCTGTTATGGTGGTAAACATTGGTGCCATCGCCTGCCGCGGTTTTGCCAACGCTACTACCATCATTATCAGTCAGGAGCTTGGTAAAGATCACAAGGATACAGCCAGAGAATATGGGAAACGTATGCTGAGAATAACAATTATCGTAAGTCTCATCGGATGTGCCATTATTTTGGCAGTCCGCCCTATGATACTGGACTTCTACCGGGATAAACTGACAGAGACAGCCATGTATTATCTTGGTATATTTATAATTATGACAACCTGGCGTCTTGTGGGAGAGGGAATCAATACCTGTCTTATATGCGGCTGCTTCAGAGGTGGTGGTGATTCCAGGTTCGGAATGATCGTGGATTCCATATTTATGTGGCTTGTTGCAGTTCCTCTGACCTTTATTGCCGCATATGTTTTAAAACTGCCGCCTGTCTGGGTATACTTTATAATGACCCTGGATGAATTCGAAAAAATGCCTGTGGTGTTCATCCACTATTTCAGAAATAGATGGCTTACGAACATTACCAGAGATTTTGACTGATCAGGGGGTTAAGCAGGAGACTAAAAAAAATGAAATATTTTGAAGCAAAAATGTCTTATCCTCAGTTTTTAAAATATCTGATCCCGTCGGTACTGACTATGATCTTTTTATCATTTTATACAACGATAGATGGATTTTTTGTATCCCGGTATGCAGGCTCTGACGCGCTTGCAGGAATTAATATTGTTATTCCGATCACCTGTGTTATTTTCGGAACATCTGTCATGCTTGCAACGGGATCAGGTGCCATTATAGGAGAGAGGATGGGACAAAAAAGAGAACAGGAAGCAAATGAGATATTTACTTTTATAACGATCGTGCTGTTCGTACTTTCGGTTGCTTTTACAGTTGTGGGAATCCTTTTCCTGAAACCGATCTGTATTTTTTGGGAAGCAGTGAGCGCCTGATGGAGCATGTGGTGCCATACGCATTTGTCATATTTTTAGGATCGGTTCCGATGTCATTCAAGCTATTTTTCGAATATCTTGTGAGGACGGATGGGAGATCGTATATCGGAATGATCATGTCTCTGACCGGTCTGGCTTTTAATATTGTTTTCGACTATATTTTTTGTGGCTATATTCGGACTGGGAACGCTTGGAGCCGCGTGGGGAACATTTCTCTCCATTACAGTAAGCATGTTGATAGGCTTTATTTATTTCCTGAAATACAGCCATATAAGGTTTTGCAGACCGAAGGCAGATGGGAGTGTTCTTCTGAAATCCTGCACTAATGGAAGCAGTGAAATGCTGACGGAGATGTCTACCGGGATCACTACATTTTTATTTAACCTTATTATCATGCAATATTTTGGTGAAGATGGAGTTGCGGCTGTGACGATCATTATGTATATTTACTATTTCTTCATCGCTTTTTATATGGGAATTGCCGTTGCAGCGGCTCCGATCATAAGCTATAATTATGGCTCTGAAAATCATGACAAGATCAGAGAAATAACACGATATAGTTTTATCACGATTGCCATCAGTTCAGTATTGATCCTCACAGTATCACTTGTATTTGGAAAACAGATCATCCATTTATTCGTCGGGAACGGAAATGTATTTACATTGACATGGGATGGCCTGAAGCTGTTTAGTCCGGTTTTCCTGTTTATTGGTTTAAATGTATTTCTTTCCGGATACTTTACTGCCCTGGGAAATGGTTTTATTTCGGCATTGATCTCATCAATGCGTTCTTTGATCCTGGTGGCCGTGTTCATACTGATCCTTCCGAAGCTTATAGGTGTGGCCGGTGTCTGGATGACGATGCCGCTGGCGGAAGCCGTGACTATTTTTATAGCTGTTTATCTGTATCGAACATACGGGAAAAGTTTCATGCAGGAAAATTCCAGAGCCATGTCTTAATGATATTTTGCAAAACTCTAACGAAAAAGAGGCCGTCAAGTACGGCCTCTTTTTTCGTTATGGCTTTATCATGTCATGGGAGTATTTATAACTCCTGTGGAGATATTTTCAGGTATTCATAGGATGGCTGGAAATCATGGCTGTCACACTGACGGTAATATTGGGTAAAAATACGTTCTATGATATCAGGGATATGCGTTTCATCAGGTTCAAACAGTATGATGAGATACTGCAGGGAACTGTAGCGTGTACAGATATCCACACGGCGGATATTCTGCCGGATGGCCTGTTCCATATATTCCAGAGCCTGCTCAATGGATTCGATATCAGGAACCGTATCCACAAGTGTCTCGATGGTGATCATCGCCAGATAACATCTGCACTGGCTGCGTGTGACAAGCTGACTTATGTATTCATACTGCCGTGCGAAATCCCGGTAATTCAGATCAAGAGCACCTACATAGATGCCGCTTTTCTGAAGGGACTCTGCCACAAGCTCCAGATCTTTTCCGGAACCGGATGCCGCAAGAGTGCTGCGGTCGATCTGCTGGTAGAAAAAGAACTGGTTTTTGCCGTTTTGTTTTACGTAATACAGAGCTTTATCTGCTTTGGAATAGCAGTCCTCAAAGGAATCATCGGTGCTGCACAGACACAGTCCTGCGGACAGTGTGGCAAAACGGAGTTCCGGATCATCGGTAGTGATGGTGTGAAATTTCTGGAACAGATCGTCCATCTGCAGAGACAGGGAACCAGGATCTGTGTCCGGAAGGAACATCAGGAATTCATCGCCTCCAAGTCTGCAGGAAATCCCCTGATCTGCCCGTTTCTGAAGCAGCTTTCCAAGACATTTCAGCGCACGGTCGCCGGCTTTGTGGCCATAGATGTCGTTGATCTTTTTCAGGTTGTCCATATCAAGGAATATCAGACATCCATCATGCGTCTGCATAAATTCTGCGGTAAGACGTTCGCCCAGGTTGCGCATGGGAAGACCGGTAAGGAAATCATAGCTTTTTGCATCTTCCTGGCTTTTTATGGTGGCCATTATGTCAGAGATGAATTTGCTGACGGTAAGCTGCATATCCGGAAGGTTATAGGTGTCCGGTTCTTCCTGGGAAGGATCCCACTGAGGCAGTCGCTTTTCATTGAGCAGTTTCAGAAAATGTCGGTGATCTTCGGGTCGAACTGTGTACCACGGTTTTTACGGAATTCTTCGTAAACACTTCCGGTGGAAGCGCATTACGGTAGATTCGACGGGAGTTCATGGCATCGTAGCAATCTGCAACAGCCACGATGCGGGCATGGATGGGGATCTCTGTTCCGGCCAGTCCGTCCGGATAGCCTTTTCCGTCATAACGTTCATGGTGACTTCTTGCGATTTCTGCCGCATGAGGGATCAGGGTTATGTCCTTCAGGATCTCGGCACCGATAACGGTGCGTTTTTTTATAAGGTTGTATTCATCATCAGTCAGCTGTGCAGGTTTGTTCAGGAACGGATCCGGGATACCGATCTTACCGATATCGTGAAGGTGAGTAGCACGTTTCAGATTCAGGATTTCCTCCGGCGTCCAGCCAGCTCCTCTGCGATCAGGGCTGCATATTGTGCAACCCGGTAGGAATGGCCGCGGGTGTACGCATCCTTTGCCTCAATGGTGGTGGAAAGGGTCTGTATCATCTGCAGAGACATTTTTCATTCTGTTCCTGGTTTTTGCGGATTTCGCTCTGCTGGCGTTTCAGTTCTATATCCTGGATATTTTTGATGGCTCTTACAATATTGACAAAAAGCAGGATCAACATGCCGGCGCCCACAAACAGTCCGGACATCAATGTGACAAAGTATGCAGAGGTTGCTTCAACGGCAATACACAGGATCGCTGTCAGCAGACCAACGAGCAAAAGCCGGTCGGCCCTGTTTTTTCGGTGCGTATATATTGGAAAAGGTGTACAAATATTGTGGTAACGGTGATAGCAGGATTCCGTGACTTACAGGCATGGTTTCGATATAATCTGCGATACCGGCAGCAGTGAGGATCGTACAGACTGCAAAATTTACCATTGCGATGCTTCCAAGACAGACATAAAATCTGTGATGCAGCCCTTTCTGGAGACTGTCCGCAAAAAACAGGATCGGGAGCGGACACAAAAGGATCATAACGAAACACAGAGATCCGAGAGCGGAAGCGTTGGGGACCAGGAACTGACGGAGCTTGGACTCACCCAGCATCCAGACTGCGCCCATAACCATGCACCATCCAAGATATTCCATGTCAAATCGTGTATGATAGACCAGTCCCAGAGCGAAACTGAACAGGATCGTGACGATTCCGGAAAACAGGATAAAAAAAGCAATGTAGGTTTCCAGTCCGTATCTGCTGAAAATATATATCCAGATATCTGCCTTGTCTCCGCAGTAAACAGGATTGACAACTCCGGTGTAATTGGAGGTGTAGGTGGTTAGTTCAATACGGAGCTCTTTGCCGGCATCGGAAGCATAAACCGGGCAGAAAACATAACGGCTGGCGGAGTTTTTGCCCACAAGCCTTGTTTTATGCGTGGAGTAGCTGGTCCTGAGGTTGTCCCCTACATAAAAATCCACATCCTGCAGGGAAGAACGGATGGCAAAGCAGGTATCTGTAAGATCAGCGGGAAGCTGGATGGTGAGGACCATCGTGTCACCGACGGGAACCTTGTAGGTGCCCGGAACGGAGATTTCCTGGGTGGTTCCATCCGGTTTCTGCCAGGTAACGGTACCGGAATAGATCACAGAGGCTGCTGAAGCGTCGGAAGAACATTCATCTGCACCAAAAATCTGCATAAAAATGAACCAGCCAAGGATGGTGAACATCAGAATATAAAAGAAATATCTTTTTCCCTGGTTAAAGGTTTCTGTTTTTTCTTTCATGGTAATATGTCTCCTTATAATGGGAAAGGATTAGTTTGTAAATTGAAAAACTCCTATAGATCAATTATACCAGACCGGAGCGGAAAAATCAGTATAAACAGACATACTGCGCGGATTTATGTGATCAGCATAAATTCTGTGCATCGCAAAGCGTGTTGCTGAGAACGGAGTGAGCAGTAACAACATATCCGATGCATCTGCGCGCAGGATATGGTACAATGGGTGAATGTGGAGTATGATATATGCAAAGCATGATATATGCAGGATAAAGGATCAGAATAAAGAATGAGAGTAAAGTGACAGGAGGAAGGATCATGAGTAAGATCGTAAATATCACATCAAAAGAGGATAAGGATCAGAAGCTGCAGGATATAGCAAATTCACTGGAGGAGCTGAAGGATGTAATGGCTGAAGTGATAGAAGCCTATGAAGAAGAAAATGCGGACAGCCGGAAGATGGACACGTTGACAGAGGCACTGGATGCGCTTGAGGACGCTTATGAGGCCGTTAACGATGTGCTGCTGGAGGAAATCTGATCATGCAGTATAAGGTTCTGAAGATAGAAGAAGACATGGATTTCGGCTGTGAAGAGCGACAACCAGGTGAAGCACTTATGTCAATAGTGCTGATAGAAGATGAAATGGAAATGAAACAAGTCTGCGACATGATGACGGCCTCCTGTATGAAAGAGATATCAATGAGGGAGATCTTGTTACCATGGACGGGCAGCATCAGCTGTGGAAATTGTAAAACAGAAAAGGACGTACATCATTGAAGAAAAAGCATTTAAAGCAGCGTTTCCGTACACCTTGCCTATCTGTGTAGGATTTCTTTTTCTGGGGACGTCCTATGGATTTATGATGCGCAGTAAAGGATTTTCCTTTGTATATCCGTTATGTATGAGCTTTTTCATTTATGCGGGCTCTATGGAGTTTGTTACAGCGAATCTGCTGCTGTCAGCTTTTGATCCGGTGTATGCTTTTTTCTGACACTGATGGTAAATGCGAGGCATTTATTCTATGGGCTCTCCATGCTGGAGAAATATAAAAATACCGGATGGAAAAAGTTTTATCTTATTTTTGGAATGTGTGATGAGTCATTTACCGTGAATTGCACGGTAGATCCACCGGAAGGAAAGGAACCGCCGGCTGTGATCACCTATCTGGGAAAAGTGCTGCCCTGTGCAGTGATCGGATTGCTGGTGGTATTTTGCCTGAAGGATGTGCCGGAAAGTACTCATTACGGACTGCCGGAGCTGATCGCAATACTGTTTATTGTGGCATTACATAAATGGAAGAAGAGTACATTACTCAGCATAGGAGGGGGAACGGTGTTTTATATGGTGCTGGTGCAGACCATATTTAGTTAGGCAGAAATATATGAAAAACAGAAAATGAAAAGCCAAGGCAGGATACGATAACCGTATCCTGTTTTTTTTTGACTGCAGCAGTAATTTATGAAAATGCTGTAGAACAGATAAGCAGGCACAGGAGTGTGAAAGTATAATAAGCCGTGAAAAGAAGCGAGCGATCGCGAAAATGAGCGTGTCCGCAGAGCGAGCACAGATGTATTTCCCTGCTCCTGGAAAATATAGAGAAAATACGCCGGAATCAGCGGGATCCGTAATCTGCTCACTTGTCTGTGAATCTGATTGCACAGGTTTAAAAGCCTCAGCGTAGCTGGAAGTAATAAGCAGTGTGTGTGGATTGGTGTGTTATGAAAATAACAAAAATGAGTAACTGTTGCTCTTGTGATGGAATAAAAAACGACAAGACACTATGCGATTTTATGGCTGTAAATGCATGTGTTTCAAGAGTTATATAAGAAACACGAAATTCCATGAAATGTGAATAAATTAACACATAATTTTGAAAAATATACTCAAAATATAACCATGCTATATTGACAAAATTTAAAATAAATGATAATATGTGACCATAACAAAACGAGAATGACTAAAATTTTTATGAAGTTAAGAATAAAAAGGTAAGCACGAAAAGGAGTATCTTAAAATGGCTGAGATCAAAAAATGGGTTACTGTGTAAACGGTGAGTGGAAAGAGTCAAAGGCAGAGAAATACATGGATGTTACAGATTCCAGTACAGGTGAGGTGATCGCGCAGGTTCCCTGCTGTACACCGGATGAGGTAGAAGAGGCGATCGCTTCCGCACAGGCTGCATTCCCGGAATGGTCCTCACTTTCTCTTGCAAAGAGACAGCAGTATATGTTCAGATGGAGAGATGTTCTTTATGCTCATAAGGAAGAGCTTTCCGTACTTTGTGCAAAAGAGCTCGGAAAGAACATCAAAGAGGCAAGAGGAGATGTTCAGAAAGCAATTGAGCCTACAGAAGAGGCATGTGCACTTCCGACAATGATCCAGGGTGATGCTGCAATGCAGGTAACTACAGGATATGATACAGCTACATATCGCAAACCACTTGGAGTAACTGCTGGTATTGTTCCGATGAACTTCCCGGCAATGATCCCATGGGGCTGGATGGTTCCGCTTTCCATTGCATGTGGAAATACAGTAGTACTGAAAGCAAGCTCTCAGACACCACTTACAGCTATGAGGATCATGGAGCTTTTCTACACAGAGGGCGGATTCCCGAAGGGTGTTGTAAACCTTGTGACCTGCAGCCGTGTAGAGGCTGATATCCTTCTTACAGATGAGAGAGTAAAGGCTGTTACATTCGTAGGAACAACAGGTGTTGGCAAACAGGTATATTCCAAAGCCGCAGCTCATGGCAAACGAGTTCAGGCACAGTGTGAGGCAAAGAACCATGCACTTGTACTTGAGGACTGCAACCTTGAGGCTACTGTTAATGCGATCATCAACTCCACATACGGATGCGCAGGTATGAGATGTATGGCTCTTCCGGTTGTATGCGTACAGGAGAGTATCGCAGACGAATTTGTTTCACTTCTTAAGAAAAAAGCAGAGGCTATGAAGCTTGGCTGTGCATATGATGAAGATACTGATCTCGGACCGGTTGTAAATGCAGGCCACAAGGAGAAGATCTGCAACTGGATCCAGAAGGGTATCGATGAGGGTGCAGAGCTTGTACTTGACGGACGTAATGCAGTAGTTCCGGGATATGAGAACGGATTCTTCGTAGGACCGACAATTCTTGATCATGTAACACCTGAGATGACAGTTGGAAACCGTGAGATCTTCGGACCGGTAACCTGTATCAAACGAGTAAAGGATTACGAGGAAGGCATCGCAGTCATGAATGCTAATCCATTTGCAAACGGTTCCTGTATCTTTACACAGAGCGGATATTACAGCCGTAAATTCGCTATGGAGACAGATGGCGGTATGGTAGGAATCAATGTAGGTATCCCGGTTCCGACAGCATACTTCCCATTCTCCGGAAACAAGGATTCCTTCTTTGGTGATCTGCACGTTCTCGGAAAAGACGGCTATCGTTTCTTCACAAGAGCAAAAACAGTTACAACACACTGGTTCGATGAAGCTGCCGGAAAGAGAAAGGTCGGCACATGGGAAGGAAGTACTGAGGCTTAAGCAAGCTTCATAAATAAATTTATGACACTGTAAGGCAGATCGGGTAAGATCTGCCTTTCAGATAAAATCCTCTAATGAAATGAGCATATTCAAAAACGGTGCATCTGCTGGATTTCCGGCAGATGCACCGTTTTTTAGGGCAAATATCCGATTTAATCGATCGTCATAACACGGATGCCGTGCTCCTGGCAGAAGCTGTCGTATTCTTCAGGAAGTGACTGGTCGGTTACGATGGCGTCAAGTTTTTCCATTGAAGAATAGGTCATAAGTGAGATCCGGCCGAATTTGGAATGGTCTGCAAGAAGGATCATACTGTTGGCATTCTCTGCAATGGCTTTTTTGGTGATGTATTCCTCGGCGCTGGCATTGGTAAGTCCGCTCTTCATGGTTACACCTGTGCAGGCCATAAAAGCCATGGAAATGTTATAAGTCTGCAGATAATCATTGATATCCGGTCCTGTGAAGGACAGGGTTTTGCGGTTCAGTTTTCCGGGAACGGAAATGATATCCAGGTTCGGATAGGATGCTGCCTTGTTGAAGATAAGCAGGCTGTTGGTCAGGATCGTACAGTGCTTATCTGCAATAAAATCAACCAGGTTCAGGCAGGTTGTACCTGTATCGATATAGATGGTATCGTCTTCTGCCACAAGCTCTGCGGCACGGCGGCAGATTTCTTTCTTTTCTTCAGGAAAACGTCCGCCACGCTCTTCGTAAGACAGAAGGGGAAGAGTCTGTGGAGTTTCGAGTGCTGCGACACCGCCATATACTTTCATGATACTGCCACGTTTCAGAAGGATATCGACATCTCTTCTGATGGTGTTTTGGATACGTTGAATTTCTCACATAATGTATCGAGAGAAGCGTTCTTATGCTCCAGCACATATTCTTCGATCATGTCCAGTCGCTGTGATTTCATAGAGATCTACCTTCTTTCTGTTGGTTAAGTCTTGGTTATATTTTATCATAAAAGAAAGTAGAGATAAAGTGCTTTTATGAGAACATACCAAAAATTATTTTCTCCCAAAAATATCTTGACGGAATTCTTATTTGAATGTAATATGAAAACGGTTTTCAAATTCAAATCTGCCATGTAAGGTGCAGTTGATAGAAGAGAGTAGGAATATAATGGAAGAAAAAATGAAATACAGTACCAGGCAGCAGAAAATAATTCTGGAATGCCTGCAGGAATATGGAGATACATTTTATACCATAGATCAATTTATGGAGCTCTTCATGGAAAAGAGATCCAGATTGGAAGGACAACGGTATACAGAGGACTGGAACGGCTGCAGAAAGAGGGAGCAGTGCTGAAGGTTCCGTCTGTGGAGGGAGCGCTGCCCAGTATCGTTTTATACGTGACGAGGAACGGAAGAATTACGGTAAGCTTGTGTGTCTTGAATGTGGGCATACGATTCCTCTGCAGTGTGGATGTATCGATCATTTTGTAGGACATGTGCTGGATGAACACGGATTTGAAATCGATCAGAGCCGGACGATCTTTTATGGATATTGTGACAGCTGCAGGAGGCTTAAAAAATGAATGTTAACAGAGGGAAGATGACAGCGGCAGCAGTTCTGGCGGTGACGCTTTTTATTGTGGGCGGTGTGACCAGATATGGCTTGCACAGGGCCGGAACGGTGGGACAGCCATTTATGGAGGATGGCCGACTGAAGGTGATGGCCAGCTTTTATCCCATGTATGATTTTGCCCGGAAGGTAGGGGGCGACAGGATTCAGGTAAAGGATATGGTTCCGGCGGGAACGGAGCCTCATGACTGGGAGCCGGCGGCAACGGATATCCGGAATCTTGAGGACGCAGATGTGTTTGTCTATAATGGCGCGGACCTGGAGCACTGGGCGGAGGATGTACTGGATACTTTGGAGAATCAGGACCTGGTTGTGTCTGAGGCATCGGATGGTGTGGAGCTTCTGGATGGAGGACATGACCATGCTCATGGTGATGAAGGAAAAGATCCTCATGTCTGGCTGGATCCCATGCGTGCAAAGCAGGAAATGAAAAATATCAGGGATGCTTTGGTAAAGGCTGATCCTGAGAACGGCGATTATTATGAAGCAAATTATGAGAAATATGCCGGTGAATTTGATGAGCTGGATCAGGAATTCAGAGATGGTCTGAAAGGTACGAAGAGCCGGGATATCATAGTGGCTCATGAGGCTTTTGGATATCTGTGCAATGCATATGATCTTAAGCAGCTGGCTATCGAAGGGCTGACACCGGATTCAGAGCCTGATCCTGCCAAGATGCAGGAAGTGATCGAGTATGCGAAAAAATACGACATCCATACCATATTTTTTGAGGAGCTGGCAAGTCCCAAGGTTGCTAAGACAGTGGCGAAGGAAGTGGATGCGGTGACTGCTGTGCTGAATCCGATCGAGGATTAAGTGAGGAGGATATAGAGGCCGGAGAGGATTATTTTTCTGTGATGAGGAAGAATCTGGAGGCGCTCAGGAAGGCATTGAACTGAAGGTGCAGGACAGAAGCTGTAACAAAAAAAGGAGAAATTATGGGAATTTTGATAGAGAATCTTTCGTTTCACTATACAGGGACACCTGTGCTGGATCAGGTGAACCTGGAGGTGAAGGATGGCGATTATGCCATTCTTACCGGTGAAAACGGAAGTGGAAAAAGTACATTTCTGAAGCTTCTTCTGGGCGAACTGAAGGCTCAGGAGGGAAGTATTACCGTAAATGGAAAAGATATTTCTGCCACATTCGGAAAGGGAGATCTGGGATATGTTCCACAGAACAGTATCAGCAGAAACCAGAATTTTCCGGCGACTGTGGAAGAGATCATGATGACAGGCGTGTATTCCTCTTCCTGGAAGGCACGTTTTCGGGCAAAAAAAGAGATCCCGCGCTTGAAAGCCGCACTTGCGGAGATGGAAATGGAAGAGTTCTGGAAAAGAAGGATCGGAGATCTTTCCGGCGGACAGCAGCAGAGGGTTATGCTGGCACGTGCACTGGCAGGAAAACCGAAGATCCTGATCCTGGATGAGCCTACCACAGGAATGGATATGGCTTCTGTGAAAACACTTGCAGAAGTTCTGAAGAAGCGGAATGAGGAACAGGGGCTGACGATCCTTATGGTTACTCATGGAAATTCCGGTGAGTTTAAAGGAGCAAACCGGTTTTTTAAAGCGGAAGAGGGGAGGATCGACGAAGTATGAGTATTTTACAGTATGGATTTATGCAGAGGGCTTTTCTGGTGGGAATCCTTCTGGCTGTGATCACGCCCTGCATCGGGATCACCATTGTTCTGAAACGGATGTCCATGATCGGAGATGCGCTTTCCCATTCTTCACTGGCCGGTGTTGTGCTGGGATTGATACTGGGAGTGAATCCGGTAGCCGGTGCAGTAGTGATGTGCATCGTAGCTGCTCTTGGAATTGAGGCTATCCGAAAAAAAATCCCGCGTTATTCGGAGGTAGCGATCTCCATCGTCATGTCTGCCGGGATCGGACTGGCCGGTGTGCTGTCCGGCTTTGTGGAAAACGGTGCCAGTCTGAACAGCTTTTTGTTTGGAAGTATTGTGTCCATCAGTGAAGGAGAGCTGGCGCTGGTAGTTGTGATCAGTGTGCTGGTACTGGCAGCAGTGCTGTTTTTTACAGGGAGCTGTTTTATATCGGATTTGATGAAAATGCGGCAAGGATATCCGGTGTTTCCGTGCGGAATATTAATTTTCTTTTTACTATTCTGACGGCTCTGACAGTTTCCATTGCGTCCCGTACAGTAGGAACCCTGATCGTTTCCTCCATGCTGGTAGTTCCGGTGGCGTGTGGCATGCAGATGGCAAAAAGCTATAAGGGAACACTGATCTGTGCCATTATCGTGGCGGTATGTACCACCATTGCCGGACTGTTTCTTTCCTATTATGCCGGACTGAAACCAGGCGGAATGATCGTTCTTCTTGAGGTTGCGTGGTTTGTAGTTGTGATGACAGTGAAAAGTTTTAACAAATAAAACACATTTTTCCCACAAAGTAAACACAATTAACCCATATACTTTGAAGCATCAAAAGGAAGCGGAGAAGAAATTTTTTCCAGGGAGGACTTAACCATGAACAATAATAGAAAATTAAAAATAAAGAAAATGATGAAAAAGGGTGCAACCATCAGCCTGTGTGCAGTACTTGCCGGTGGCATTGGTGTTGGCGCATATGAAGGTATAAATTATTTCTCCGGTGCGCAGTCCGTACAGGCAGCAACCGACAGCTCCGAGAATCTGACTCTTATGAAGTCTGATAAAAATCAGATAAAGACAGTGAAGATACAGAGGATACAAAATCTTCCGATACAAAGGGCAGTCTGGATGTATCAGATGTTGCTGAGGAGGCAATGCCTTCTGTAGTTGCCATCACAACCAAGTCAGTTCAGGAGGTTCAGGATTATTACAGCATGTTTGGTTCTCAGTACGCGCCGAGCCAGGAGCAGGAAGTTGAGGGAAGCGGTTCCGGTATTATCATCGGAAAAACAGATTCTGAGCTGCTGATCGCCACAAACTATCATGTTGTGGATGGGGCAGATACCTTGTCAGTTGCTTTTGCAGATGGTAATGCTTATGAGGCTACGGTAAAGGGATTTGATGAAAACGAGGATCTTGCAGTTGTTTCTGTTGCAACGAAGGATGTTTCTGATGATACAATGGATGCAATTGCTGTTGCAAAGATCGGAAGCTCTGATGATCTGAAGATCGGTGAGCAGGTTGTTGCCATTGGTAATGCACTTGGCTATGGACAGTCTGTTACTACCGGTATTGTCAGTGCAAAGAACCGTAAGACAGATGCATCAGGTCAGATCGAGTCTGGTGATTCTACAGATAACAGCAGCAGTATCAACAAGGGCGTGAACCTGATCCAGACAGATGCGGCTATCAATCCCGGTAACAGTGGCGGTGCGCTTCTGAATATGGATGGTGAGGTTGTTGGTATTAACTCTTCCAAGCTTGCTTCTACTGAGGTTGAAGGTATGGGTTATGCCATTGCAATTTCTGATGTTGCGGATTCTCTTGAGAATATGATGAATGCCAAGGCAAGAGATAAAGTGGATAATCATGGTATTCTTGGTATCACAGGCAGTACGGTAAGTACTGAGGCTGTACAGATTTATGGTATCCCGCAGAGTATTTGTTTCGGAAGTAACTGAGGGCGGCCCTGCCGATGATGCGGGTATTACCAAGAATATGGTCATTACAGAATTTGATGGTAAAACGATCACCAGCATCGATCAGCTGGTTGAGCTGCTTCAGTATTATGAGCCGAAGGAAAAAATCGATGTGACGGTTGCAGTTCTGGATGGCAATGAGTATAAGGAGAAGACACTTACTGTAAAACTTGGTAAGGATGATAGTTCCAACAAGGATAGCAAGGACAGCTCTGAGGATAGCCAGGATTCCCAGGATGCAGATATCCAGGGAGGACAGGATGACTCCGATCAGGGGGATGCAGATGCATTTGCTGATGATGGAGAAGCCAGCTTGTTCAGAGATTTTGAGCAGAATGGCTTGCATGACTGATCATACAGGGTCTTTTTCATCCCTGTCGTTTGAAAAGAACACCCCGGGCAAGCGGGATATCGCCTGGGGTGTTCTTTTTTATACAGAGAACCGTTTGATCAATGTGGTGGATACTTCGATTTTTACGGAGTGGGGGACGGGGGTTTTGATCTCCCGGATCAGCTGGGCGGCGGCTGTCTGTCCCATGAATTTTCGGGGGACGTCGATGGTGGTGAGGGCGGGGTCTATGACGCGGCCTTCGGAGATGTTGTCGAAGCTGCGATGGTGATATCTTCGGGAATCTTGTAGCCGCGGAGTTTCAGGGCCTTGATGGCGCCGATGGCGATGAGGTCGTTGTCTGCGAAGTATGCGCCGGCAAGAGGGGTTCCGCTGTCTATGATCTCCAGCATGTCAGAGAAGGCTCCTTCGATGGATGGGGAGAGTTCGTGAATGATGGATTTGGCAGTGGACATTCCGTGTTCGCGTACTGCCCGGTGAAAACCGTGTGTCCGTTCGCGGAAGTTAGTGATCCTGTAAGAAGAGCAGAGGTGTCCAGGGCTGGCGGCCACAGCGTCGATGAGGTAGCTGGTGGCAAGGTAGGCTCCCTGTGCGTTGTTGATGAGTACGCAGCTGCAGTCGGCAGAGTCAAAGTAAGAGTCCAGAAGAATGACAGGGACGGAGAGCTGGAGGAATTCATGACATACGGAAGCAGAGACTTCGGTTCCCAGAAGGATGACACCTGCACACTGGGAAATGCGGAGTTCTTCGATATATTTCTGGAGATCATCGATTTTTCATAAAGCTGGAAGGTTTTCAGATGGTATCCGTTTTTTCGGCATTCCTGTTCGATGCCGTCGGTAAGTTCTGAAAAAATAGGTGTGTAATTTAAGATCGCGTTGTGTGCCCGGCAGATGATGCAGTAGATATCTCCGGACGCATTTTTTTTCATGGAAAGTCGGCTGAAGTCATAGCCGGCTTTTTCTGCTTCCCGGATGACCATGCTCTGGTTTCTGTGCTGACGCCAGGTTTTCCGTTCAGTGCCATGGAGACAGCTGTGGCTGAGAGGTTCAGTCTGGCGGCCAGTTCTTTTGCTGTGATTCCCATAATATAGTTCTCCTTTATCCACGGTAGTGTGTCCTTGAAATTGTTTCAATTATAATCTTTTCCACATGTATTTACAATAATAAAGTGGAAAATAAGTATAAATAACTTTATTATGTGTATAAATAAAGTGGATTTCAAGATATCATGCAGATAACAAAAGAGAACAGAGCAAATGGATCATATAAGAATAAACGCAAACCAGTAAACCTGGATTCACGAAAGGAGTTCAAAAATGGACAAGATCAAAATTGGTTACGCACCAACCAGAAGAAGTATTTTCAGCGCACCGGATGCAGTAAAATATCGCGGACTTACTGCTAAGAGACTTGAGGAGCTTGGCGTTGATTTCGTAGATATCACAGACATTAATGATGAGGGTCTTCTTTACAATGATGAGGGTCTTGAGAAGATCATCGCCAAATTTAAAAAAGAGAAGGTTGACGGACTTTTCCTTCCACACTGCAACTTCGGTACAGAGTATGAGTGTGCAAGACTTGCAAAAGCGCTTGATGTTCCGGTCCTTCTGTGGGGACCTCTGGATGAGAGACCTGAGCCGGACGGAACAAGACTTCGTGATACACAGTGCGGACTTTTTGCAACTGGTAAAGTTTTAAGAAGATTCCGTGTTCCGTTTACATACATGACAAATTGCAGACTGAATGACCCGGTATTCGAGAGAGGAATCAAGGATTTCCTTGCTGTCTGTAATGTAGTTAAAACATTCAAAAATATCCGTATTCTTCAGATCTCCACAAGACCGTTTGATTTCTGGACAACCATGTGCAACGAGGGCGAGCTTCTTGAGAAATTTAACATCCAGCTTGCACCGATCCCGATGCCGGAGCTTACAGATGAAGTAAAGAAAGCAAAAGCAGAGCAGACAGAGGTTCAGGAAGTTATGCAGTACTGCCGTGACAACATGGAAATCTGCATCAAAGAGGACGAGCTTGAGAACGTAGCAGCTCTTAAAGTTGCCATGAAACATCTGGCAGAGAAATATGGCTGCAAAGCTATTGCGATCCAGTGCTGGAATCAGCTTCAGAGCGAGCTTGGAATCATGCCATGTGCAGCAAACTCCCTGTTAAATGACGAGGGTATCCCGACTGTATGTGAGACAGATATCCACGGTGCGATCACAGCTCTTATGGTAGAGGCAGCAGGTATGGGCGAAACAAGAAGCTTCTTCGCTGACTGGACCATCCGCCATCCTGATGTAGAAAACGGCGAGCTTCTTCAGCATTGCGGACCATGGCCGATCTCCATTGCAAAAGAGACACCGAAGCTTACTTACCCGCTGGCATTCGAGCATCCGGGAAGCATCACAGCGGAGGCAAAACACGGCGACGTTTCCCTGGTCCGTTTTGACGGAGACAACGGAGAGTATTCTCTTCTTCTTGGAAATGCAAAAGGTATCGACGGACCGAAAGGTATGGGAACTTACCTCTGGGTTGAGGTTGAGAATATCAAACGTCTTGAGGCTAAACTGGTTGAGGGACCATACATCCATCACTGTGTCGGTATCCACAAGAACGTTGTTCCGGTACTTTACGAGGCATGCAAATATATCGGCGTAACACCGGATCTGTATGACCCGATCGAGGAAGATGTAAAAGCTTATCTTCGCGGAGAATGATATAGATAAAAAACAGCAGCATATTTTTCCGGACAGGGAAAATCCCCGGTATAAAGGAAAAATATGCGTGAAGCTGTGAGACATATAAACTGAAAAAAGAAAGGACAGGAATCAGCATGGATTTTAGAGAATTAAGCAAACTTGCGTATGATCTCAGAAAAGACACCGTAGATATGATCGTTGCCGGTAAAGGCGGACATATCGGTGGTGATATGAGTGTTATGGAGACTCTGGTCACACTGTATTTTGATCAGATGAATATTTCCCCGGAGAATATGAATGATCCGGACAGAGATCTTTTTGTTATGAGTAAAGGGCATTCCGTAGAAGCTTACTATGCAGTACTTGCAAAGAAAGGATTCCTTGATATCAAAGAAGTAAACGAGAAATTCAGTAAATTCGGAACACAGTATATCGGACATCCAAACAACAAGCTCCCGGGAATCGAGATGAACTCCGGTTCTCTGGGACATGGACTTCCGGTTTGCGTAGGTATGGCACTTGCAGGAAAAATGAACAAGAAAGACTACCGTGTATACACAGTAATGGGTGATGGTGAGCTTGCAGAGGGTTCTGTATGGGAAGCAGCTATGGCAGGACATCAGTATAAACTGGATAACCTCTGCGCGATCGTTGACCGCAACAGACTCCAGATCTCCGGAAATACAGAGGACGTTATGGGACATGACGATCTTCATGAAAGATTCAGGAGTTTTGGATGGCATGTGATCGATGTTGCTGACGGAAACAGCATTGAGCAGCTTCATGCAGCATTTGAGGAAGCGAAACAGACAAAGGGCCAGCCCACAGTTCTGATCGCAAACACTGTTAAAGGTAAAGGCTCCGCAGTTATGGAAGACAAAGCATCCTGGCATCATCATGTACCGAGTCAGGAAGAGTATGAGCAGATCATGAAGGATTTTGAAGAGAGAAAGGAGCAGCTGTAATTATGAATAAGATCCCAAACCGTAAAGCAATTTGTGACGTACTTTTAAAAGAAGCGGAAACAGATAAAGATATCGTTGTTCTCTGCAGTGACTCCAGAGGATCTGCATCTTTAGCACCTTTTGCAGAGGCGTATCCGGAGCAGTTCGTTGAGATGGGAATCGCTGAGCAGGACCTTGTCAGCGTGTCCGCCGGTCTTGCACACTGCGGCAAAAAAGCTTTTGCAGCTTCTCCAGCATGCTTCCTTTCCACAAGAAGCTATGAGCAGTGCAAGATCGATGTTGCATACTCCAACACAAATGTAAAACTGATCGGAATCAGTGGTGGAATCAGCTACGGTGCTCTTGGAATGAGCCATCATTCCGCACAGGATATCGCAGCTATGTCTGCAATCCCGAACATGAGAGTTTACCTTCCAAGTGACCGTTTCCAGACTGCAAAGCTGATCGAGGCGCTTCTGAAGGATGAGAAACCGGCATATATCCGTGTAGGAAGAAATCCGGTTGAGGATATCTATACAGAGGACAACTGCCCGTTCGAAATGGATAAGGCAACTGTTCTTGCAGAAGGAACAGACGCAGCGATCATCGCATGTGGCGAAATGGTACGCCCGGCTTACGAGGCTGCCAAACTTCTTGAGAAAGACGGCATCCACGCAACAGTTCTTGATATGTATTGTGTAAAACCTCTGGATAAAGAAGCAATCGTAAAAGCCGCATCCAATGCAAAGGTTGTTGTAACTGCTGAGGAGCATGCGCCGTTTGGCGGACTTGGTTCTATGGTAAGTCAGGTTGTTGGTGCTGAGTGCCCACGCAAAGTCCTGAATATCGCACTTCCGGATGCTCCGGTTGTAAGCGGAACCTCCCAGGAAGTATTTGACTACTACGGAATGAACGCAGAAGGAATCGCAAAAACTGTAAAAGACGCGCTGAAATAAGGTGAAAATTATGGAAAAAAATATGTTCTTGCGGTTGATCAGAGTACCCAGGGAACAAAAGCGATCCTGTTCGATGTGAACGGTGATCTGGTCTGCAGGACAGACCTTCCTCACAGACAGCTGATCAACGAAAAAGGATGGGTTTCCCATGATCTTTCCGAGATTTACAGCAATACGATCCAGGTTGTAAAAAATCTCGTAGAGAAGGCCGGAATCCAGAAAGAAGAGATCGCGTGTCTTGGAATCAGTAATCAGAGAGAGACATCCGCAGCGTGGAGCCGCAGCACAGGTGAGCCTCTGGCACCTGCCATTGTATGGCAGTGCTCCAGAGCTTCCGAAATCTGTGAGCGGATCAAGACAAACGTGATGATCGATCCGGACCGTGAGCAGAAGAAAAACGGCGGTGTGGCAGAGATCATCCGTCAGAAGACAGGAATGCACCTTTCCCCATATTTCCCGGCAGCGAAGTTTGCATGGCTTCAGGAAAATGTGGAGGAAGTAAAACAGGCAAAAAGAGACAACGATCTCTGCCTGGGAACCATCGACACCTGGCTTCTGTTTAAACTGACAAAAGGCGAGGTTTATGCAACGGATTATTCCAATGCATCCAGAACCCAGCTTTTCAATATCCACAACCTGAAATGGGATAAAGAGATCTGTACCTGGTTTGGCATTAATGCAGATATGCTTCCGGAAGTATGCGATTCCAGCATGCAGTACGGAACAACTGATTTTGAGGGATATTTCCAGACACCGATCCCAATCTGTGGTGTGATCGGAGATTCCCAGGGTGCACTGTTCGGACAGGGCTGCATCGAAAAAGGAATGGTCAAAGCTACATACGGAACCGGTTCCTCCGTTATGATGAACGCAGGAACAGAACCGATCATGTCAGATCTTGGTCTTGTGACTTCTCTTGCATGGGGACTTAACGGCAAAGTTACCTATGTACTGGAAGGAAATATCAACTACACAGGTGCAGTGATCACATGGCTGAAGGATGACATGGGACTGATCACGTCTCCGGGAGAGACTCAGGAAATGTCAGAGCAGGCAAATAAGAACGATACTACCTATCTGGTTCCTGCATTTTCCGGTCTGGGAGCACCTTACTGGAAATCCGATGCAAAAGCCATTATCTATGGAATGAGCAGAACAACCGGAAAGAAAGAGATTGTAAAAGCAGCCCTGGAATCTATTGCTTATCAGATCACAGATATCGTTGAGATGATGAAGGCAGAAGATGGAATGACTGTAAAAGAACTCTGTGTAGATGGTGGCCCTACAAGAAATCAATACCTGATGAAGTTTCAGAGTGATATCCTCGGAACAAAAGTAAGCCTTCCAAGATGTGAGGAGTCTTCCGCATTGGGAGCTGGTCTGATGGCTGGCTTAAGCTGTGGACTTTATAAGATGGAAAGCATCTTTGAGGTGAAGAACCGCAATCAGTTCATCCCTTCCATGAATCTGCAGGAAAGAAACCGGAAATACATCGGATGGAAAAACGCAGTAGAAAAAGTTCTTGTATAAGCATAAAAATTTCTCAATATAAAAATGTGTTGCTGATCGCGGAGTGAGCAGCAACAAAACGGGAGCTTCAGGCAGCGGCAATTGCTTGACCCATGTGTATGTCAGATTATAATAAAATAACAGGCATTTCCGGATGCATTCCAGATGTATCGGAAATGACGGAAAGCCGGTCTTTGCCAGTATCATGTGCAGAGGCCGGCAAAAGTTATATTCAGAGATAAATGATTATCCATTTGCAGTAGCCGTGCAGTGGCATCCGGAGATGATGTATGATTCTTCAGAGCAGCTGAAGCTTCTCCGGGCATTTGCGGAGGCAGCAGGGAAGGAGACAGGATTATGAATATTTGTATATATGGAGCGTCCAGTGCAGAACTGAAAAAGATCTATTATGAGAAAACGGAAGAACTTGGACGGCTGGTGGGAAAGCGAGGACACGGCCTTGTTTTCGGAGGTGGAAAAGAGGGGCTGATGGGTGCGGCAGCCCGGGGTGTTGACAGAGAAAAAGCTATATCCTGGGTATCGCGCCGAGATTTTTTGACCAGCCGGGAGTGTTGTATGAGCATTGTACAGAGTTTATTTTTACTGAAAATATGCGTGAGAGGAAGCACCTGCTGGAAAGCCGTTCGGATGCGACTATCGTGGTACCTGGGGGAATTGGTACTTATGAGGAGTTTTTTGAGATCCTGACATTGAAGAGTCTGGGACGTATCGACAGGCCGATCGTTCTTTACAATATTCAGGGATATTATGACAGCATGAGGGCACTTCTGGAGTATACAGCCGGGGAAAAATTTATGGCCAGAGATGTTGTGGATATGTGTCGGTTTATGAAAGATCCGGAGGAGATTCTGGATTATATTGAGAATTACCGGAATTATGGGGGAAGGCTATAAAAAATAAAGTGAGAAAATTCATAGTCAGGCGGATACTTTCCTGATTCGGGTAAATGATCGAGGGGAACCAGAGATTTACATATAAAAAAGACGCGGCCTTTTATCGGGGGTTATCAGAGGATAAAAAGGTTCGCGTCTTTTTTTGTATGATATTAGGGGGCATTATGGGTTTATGTGTGTTTACATTTGATTACGATATTTGGGATCAGAATTCGTAATTTTTATGTCTTTTGAAGAAATCTTTAGTTTCCTTTACGACCACACCGCTCAGGGCAAGAAGAGCGATCAGGTTCGGGAATGCCATCAGGGCATTGAAGATATCTGCGATGTTCCATACAGCTGCTACAGTCATATATGGTCCGATGAATACGCAGATGATGTACAGCCAGCGGTATGTTGTAACTGCGGCTTTGTTTCTGTTGAACAGGTATTCCAGACATCTTTCACCGTAGTAATCCCATCCGAGGATTGTTGTGAATGCGAAGAATACCAGGCACAGCATCAGTGAGAAGGATGCTACAAACGGCGGGAAAGGAAGACCTTTCTGGAAAGCTGCTGTTGTGATAGCAACACCCTCAAGACCTGTGTTCCATGTCTCTGTGATGACGATGGAAAGACCTGTCATGGTACAGATCACGATGGTATCGATGAATGTACCTGTCATGGATACAAGACCCTGACGTACCGGCTCCTTTGTCTGAGCTGCAGCGGCTGCGATCGGGGCACTACCAAGACCGGACTCATTGGAGAAGATACCGCGGGCGATACCCTTCTGCATAGCTACGACCATGGTTCCCATTGCGCCACCTGCAAGTGCACTTCCTGTGAAAGCAGATTTTACGATAGTTACGATCGCTGCAGGTACTGCAGAGATGTTTGTGATCACGATGATCAGTGCCAGTGCAACATAGAGAACTGCCATAAACGGTACAACGACCTGGGATACCTTTGCGATTCTCTGGATTCCGCCGAGAACGACAAGTCCTACACATACGGTAAGTATCAGACATGCGACTACAGTTGCCCAGGAATATGTATTTCCGAAAAGTGCTACTGTATGTGCTTTATCCGGGTCAAAGAAATTGGTAACTGCAGATGCGATACCGTTTACCTGTGTAAAGGTTCCGATACCGAAAAGTCCAACACCTGCTCCGAAAAATGCGAAGATTTTGGCAAGCCATCTCCACTGTTTTCCCATACCGTTTTCGATGTAGTAGAATGGTCCGCCGAGAACGTGGCCTTCTTTGTCAATGGTACGATACTTGATCGCCAGAAGTCCTTCCGCGTATTTGGTTGCCATTCCGAAGAATGCAGCTACGATCATCCAGAAAAGTGCTCCTGGTCCGCCGGCTGCGATAGCAGTTGCGACACCTACGATATTTCCGGTTCCGATGGTTGCTGAAAGCGCAGTACACAGAGCTCCGAAGCTTGTGACCTCACCATCGCCGTCTTCTTCATTTTTTACCATGAATTTCAGTGCCTTTCCGAGGTGCCTTACCTGTAAAAGACCTAACCGAGCGGTTAACAGAATTCCTGTGAACAGGATCAGAATGATCAGCGGAAGTCCCCAAACGACTCCGTCAAACCATGTGATAAAGTTGTTGATTTGTGTAAACATTACTCTTTCCTCCATCCTTTTGCCTGAGAGATTTACAGCATTTTGTGTGCTGCGTACACCTTCGGCGCTCTTCCCTTTTGATTTGAAGAGACTCTCCTGAGTTTTTTTATTTTTGAATGATGCCAGGACCTTTTTGTGTGCGGTGGTGACGGTCATTCGTTTTGTGTAGAAAAACACTGTAACACAGAGTATCACATGAATTGATGGATTTCAATGGGTTTTTTAAAAAAAATGCATTTATTAGAAAAATTTAATCGACATATAATCGGGAGTTTGGGGAATTTTTATGCCTGCCTGATCTGCCAGTTGTTTTTTGTTGTTTTTGAGGTTTTGCGTTTTACAGGGAGTGGTTGGGTGTGATAGAATGAAAGAGCTGTTACAGAGTGATCGTTTGGGATCGTGCTCTGTGTAGTGAGGGCGGATAGTGTATTCGTCTGATATATTTTCAGAGAGGATGAGGTAGACGGTTTATGGGGATTATTTAAGAAACATCAACTGGAAGCATGTTCTGATCATGTGTATCGGTAACATTCTGGCCGGTATGGGAATCGCGATCTTTAAGCTGGCTGGTCTGGGAACAGATCCGTTCAGTGGGATGAATATGGCTGTTGCGGCTAAGCTTGGTATGGCTTATGGTAATTTTCAGCTGCTGGTGAATGTTGTATTGCTGGTTGTGCAGATTGCGTTCGGACGGAATTTCTGGGAATCGGTACGGTTGTGAATGCGGTGTTCCTGGCTTATATCTGTACGTTTTTTTATTATATTTTTACGGGTGTTATGGGGCTGGAACTGGTGGCTATGCCGGTGAGACTTGTGGCATTGTGCGTTGGCGTTGCGATTATCTGTCTGGGATTGTCAATGTATCAGATGCCGGATGAGGGTGTTGCGCCTTATGACAGTTTGTCATTGATCATGACGGACAAATGGCCGAAAATTCCTTATTTCTGGCACAGGATGTCCAATGATGTGGTTTGTGCGCTGATTTGTTATTTTTCCGGTGGTGTGATTGGAATTGGTACGCTGGTGACGGCTTTTGGGCTGGGACCGGTGATTCATTTCTTTAACCGGCATTTTACCGGGAAGCTGCTTGCCAGGGTTGATGGTGAGTGAGTTTGTAGTTGTATGGGTTGAGCTGAACTGGCTGCGGGATGTGGCTGGTTCAGTTTTTTTTGTGAAAAGGGACGCCCGCCAGGCGTGTGCTGCCTGTCACCGGGGCTTCGTCGGGGGCTGGCTTCTAGGCTGCCGGAATTCTGCTAAAAGCGTTTTCCAAAAGTCCGAACTCGCGTCTTGTAGCCGCTCAGACAGCGGACTTTTGAAAAACAACGCAGATTTCCGGCAGCCAAGAATCAGCTCCCCTCCTGCAGAGTCCGGTGACAGACAGCACACGCCTGGCGGGCTGGCTTTTCAGGGTGGTAGGGTAGTGTGGCTGCTTGGGAGTTGGATGGGCTATCAGCGCTTCGCTGGATGAGCTGGGATGACAGGTTGGGTTTTTATGTGATGAGATATGAGGAAACGATATTAAGAAGCAGACTTGTAATGTTCGTGGTTATGTAAAAAGTGCATATTGCTTTTTGACGGTATTACAGAGCTGCTATGCTGTGCTAAAATATAACAATGTTAATATAATACAGTTACATTATTCATTTTATAACTATTTATAAATGTGTTATGATATCTTCTGATGAGAGATATATAATGAACACGGTCGTATGAAGTGAGAGTGTTCATGAATAGCTGGCTGTCCGGGTTGCCGGGGCTTATGTGATGAAGGAGAGGATACGATTATGGAATTTAATCATGGCGTTTTGTTTTCAGATACATATCAGAAGAAGCTGAAATCTCAGTTTTATTATGCAGATAAGGATCCGCAGTATGGTGCGAGACTTTTCTTTGAGAACTCTGGTGGTTCGCTGAGACTTAAGAGGGCTGTTGAGGCTAAGGCTGCTATCGAGGAGTTCCCGGATTGTCCGGAGCGTGCTCGTGGCAGGGGATTTGATCTGGCGGATTATGTTAAGAATGGTACTCGGGAGATCCTGGAGGTTATTTTTGGTGCAAAGAGTGGTGCTCTTATCACTGAGCTGACTGCTTCTCAGACCATGTTCCATGCGGTTGGTACGATCATGGAAGGTGTTGACTGGGGTAAGAACGCAGTTACTTCTGCTCTGGAACATCCGTCTGCTCATGATGCGGTTGAGTATTACTGTAAAAAACCGGCAGGGAGTTCCGTGAGGTTCCGGCTAATAAGGTGACTGGTGGCCTTGATCCGGATGAGATCATGAAGTATGTAGATAAGGATACGGTTCTTCTCAGTATTATGGCTGCTTCCAATATTTCCGGTAATATCATGGATATCAAGGAGATCGCACGTCGTGCAAAAGAGATCAACCCGGATATCTACATTGTAAGTGATGCAGTTCAGCATGCTCCTCATGCAGTGATCGATGTTGAGGACTGGGATGTGGATGTCTGCAACTTTGCACCGTATAAGTTCTTTGGTGTTCGTGGCTGCGGTTATGCTTATGTTTCTGACCGTGTTGCTGTGCTGCCGCATATCAAGCTGACCTGCAAGGATGATAATGTATGGGCTCTTGGTACTCCGGCTCCGGCTAACTTTGCGGCTATGATGGCGGTTATTGATTATGTTTGCAGTATCGGGAAGCATTTCCTGGGTGATTCTGCACAGAAATATAATAAGCGTGAGCTTTTTGTTGAGGGTATGAATCACATTCATCTTCAGGAGAGAGCGCTTCTGTACCGTATGCTGGAAGGTACCGATAAGGTTCCGGGGCTTCGTCATATTCCGGGGGTTCAGGTTTATGTGGATATGGAGGATCTTACTTATAAGGATCTGATCGTCGCCATGGGTATTGAGGGTATTGAATTTGCAGAGTGTGCAAGAAGATATCTTGAGCATGGTGTTACGCTGTTCGAGCGTGTAAAGAGCAGCCCATATTCCAAACGTATTGTTGAGACTCTTGGTCTTGAAGGTGCACTTCGTGTTTCTCCGCTCCACTGCCACGGAACAGATGATATTGATAAGTTCCTGAAGATCACTAAGGATATTGCTGAAGGTAAATAAAAACAGTTTTTGTAAAAAAAATGAAACAGGAACCGCCCTTTTTTCATGTTTTGGCATGGAAGAAAAGGGCGGTTTTTATGTTATAGGAAATTACTCCGTAATGTTCCTATAACATAAAAGTCCTCCGGGCAGGATCGCACTGCGACGGAGAGGAATAATGTCGCTGAAGCGACCCGTCGCAGGCGGAGAATCCTGCAAGCAGGATTCTTTCTTATAAGGATATTGGGGATTTTTCAGGCAAGTGATACTGATGTGGGATAAATGATAATTATATTGAATAAATGATATTCTGTGCAGGAAATTTCTGCTAAGATAGGATTATCAAAACACACAGTGGGAGGCAGAGATGAAGGAAATTCTTTTTGGTGCGGCATACTACGACGAATACATGCCGTATGACAGACTTGATAAAGATATAGATATGATGAAAAAAGCCGGGATCAATACGGTGCGTATTGCGGAATCTACGTGGAGCACCTGCGAGCCCCAGGATGGGGTGTTTGACTTTTCACATGTGGAGCGTGTGATGGATGCCATGGAGGAAGCCGGAATCAATGTGATCATCGGAACGCTACGTACGCAGTGCCTGCGTGGATGGTGAAAGCTCACCCGGATGTGATCGCTACAACGAAAAAAGGCGCAGGGATCTATGGTGCAAGACAGATCATGGACATTACCAATCCGGTATATCTTTTTTATGCGGAGCGTGTGATCCGCAAGCTGATGGAGATCAGTGCCCACAGGAAATGTGTTATAGGTTTCCAGGTGGATAATGAGACAAAATATTACGGCACAGCAGGTAAGAATGTGCAGCTGGCTTTTGTGAAATATTTAAGAGAAAAATTTCATGATAATCTGGATGCCATGAATTATGAATTCGGGCTGGATTACTGGAGCAATCGGATTGATGCCTGGGAGGATTTTCCGGATGTGAGAGGAACCATCAACGGCAGCCTGGGAGCAGAGTTTGAGAAATTTCAGAGGACTCTGGTGGATAGATTCTTAAGCTGGCAGGCCGGAATCGTCAGTGAGTATAAGAGAGAAGACCAGTTTATTACTCACAATATGGATTTTGAGTGGAGAGGTTATTCTTACGGAGTGCAGCCGGATGTGAACCATCTGCATGTTTCGGAGGCTCTGACCATTGCCGGAACCGATATTTATCATCCCTCCCAGGATGAGCTGACCGGTACGGAGATCGCTTTTGGTGGGGATATGATCCGTAGTCTGAAGCATGATAATTATCTGGTGCTGGAGACGGAAGCGCAGGGATTTCCATGCTGGACGCCGTATAAGGGACAGCTTCGGCTTTGTGCTTACAGCCATCTTGCGTCCGGGGCCAACAGTGTGATGTACTGGCACTGGCATTCTATCCATAATTCATTTGAGACATACTGGAAGGGGCTTCTCAGCATGATCTTGCGGAGAATGATACTTACCGGGAGGCTTGCATCATTGGAAAGGAATTTCGGGAAAAAGGCAGTCATATGGTAAATCTCAAGAAGAAAAATGATGTGGCTGTGATGGTGAGTAATGAGGCTCTGACTGCACTGAACTGGTTTGGTATCCAGGCGACTTCCGGGGATAATGGAGAGATCCGATACAATGATGTGGTGCGTTGGATCTACGATGCACTGTACCGGATGAATGTGGAGTGTGATTTCGTCTGGCCGGAATCTGAGGATCTTTCTCAGTATAAGGCGATTTTTGTACCGGCGCTTTATGCTGCACCTGACAGCACTTTAGAGAGGCTGAATCAGTATGTGAAAGACGGTGGTACGTTGGTCGTGACATTTAAAAGCGGTTTTGCCAATGAGAATGTGAAGGTTCATGCAGATGCACAGCCGCATATCCTTAAAGATGCTCTGGGTATCAGCTATGATCAGTTTACCTTCCCGCACAATGTGAATCTGTCAGGAAAACTGTATGGTGCAGAAGTTTGGATGATTTTGCAAGGAGTGCAGATGCAGATATAAATTCTGATGATGCGGATTCGGCAGAGGTTGGAGAAGCCAGGGTCTTTATGGAACTTCTCAAACCGGAAGGCGCAGAGGTGATTGCAGGATATGAACATTATAACTGGAAAGGATATGCTGCAATAACCAGAAACAAGTATGGAATGGGTATAGCATACTATCTGGGATGCATGACAGATAATGCCACACTTCAGAATGTGATAAAAGCTGCTCTTGGCGATGCAGGGGTAAAGTTATCCGGTTATGAATATCCGGTGATCGTTCGTGAAGGAACGAATGATTTTGGAAAACCGTCCGGTATTTTCTGAATTATTCTGCAAAGGAACAGTCTGTTGCGTATAAATACAGTGATGGAGAAGACGTACTTACCGGTGAGACGATCAAGCTGAGTCGCTGCTGATCATTCCTGCGTGGGATGTACGGATTGTTGAAGCCTGAGCGACTTTTCTTTACCTTGACATCTTCCGCGAGAGTATGCACAATAAAGGTATCATAAATTTGCCGGACAGAAATAAATTATGAAACAAGGGGTGACAGACATGCAGAACATTCTCATTATAGTAGACATGCAAAATGATTTCATCGACGGTGCACTTGGCACGAAGGAGGCAGCTGCCATTGTTCCGAAGGTGGAGGAGAAGATCCGGAATTTTGAAGGAAAGGTATTTTTCACAAGGGATACCCATGAAACGTATTATCTGGAGACACAGGAAGGGAAAAACCTTCCGGTTCCTCACTGTATCCGGGGCACAGATGGATGGCAGATCCGGGAAGAACTGGACGCCTTAAGGAAAACAGAACCCATTGACAAAGAAACCTTCGGTTCCACCGATCTGGCGGGAGAACTGGTTGCACTCAATGAGGATGAAGAAATCGGAAGCATTACTCTTGTGGGACTTTGCACAGATATCTGTGTGATCTCCAATGCCCTTCTGATCAAGGCATCCCTTCCGGAAGTGCCGATCTGTGTTGATGCCACATGCTGCGCTGGCGTAACACCGGAGAGTCATGAGAATGCACTGAAAGCCATGGAGGTGTGCCAGATCAGGATCATCCGGTAAGAAGGATGAAACCGCAGGAAAGGAGGATACTATGAAAAAGAAGCTTCTGAAAAAATTAATGGTCCTTGCGCTGTCCGCAGTAACTGCCTTCAGTGCGGTGCCGGCGGCAATGGTAACAGCCGCCGGTAATCCCTATCCTACAACACAGGATGTGGATCGAGATGGATTATATGAGATCCCCTGCACACGCTTTGCATGGCAGTGTGTGTATGACAGACAGGGAATCGCACTGCTGCATGGGGAAATGCGGTAAACTGGTGGCAAAGTGCTATCAATCAGGGCTATGCAGTAGGAAATGAGCCTGTTCCCGGTTCTATTGCTGTATGGAGCGGAGATTATTACGGACATGTTGCTTATGTAACAGCCAATCTTGGAAACAACAGATTTACGGTAGATGAGGGAGGAAGAACGGACAAAGATCAGACATCCTCTCATGGAGTTGCATATGGATATACACTGACCAATGCAGTCGGAGGAAGGCGCCCTTATGATTCCAATAAGGTGCTGCTTGGCTTTATCTATCCGGGCGTTCGTGTACCGGGCAAGCCATATGTGAGCGTGAATCCGGGAAAAGCGAATCAGACCACAACGTTTTCCTGGAATGCAACAAGCTATGCCAGATATTATGATGTATATGTGTATAAAGCAGGAGAATCCAATGCGACGCAAGTTAAGTATGGAGTGAATGGAACAAGTTGGTCCTGCACACTGCCAGCGGGGAATTACAGAGTAGCGGTGGCATCTGTGAATCATGCACAGTATGCATATACATTCTCGGATTCTGTGAATTTCACTGTCCAGGCAGCTCCGGTCACACATACACATAGCTATCAGAGAGTAACAGTAAAGGCCACCACCACTGCCAACGGATATACACAGGAGCAGTGCAGCTGCGGAAGTATACAGAATAAACAGATCATCTATTATCCGAAGACAATAAAGCTTTCCAGAACAAGCTATACTTATAATGGAAAAGTAAAAAAGCCAACGGTAAAGGTTACAGACAGCAATAATAAGGTGATCAGTGCAGACAATTATACAGTTACCTATTCTGCCGGAAGAAAATATGTTGGAACCTATCGGGTAACAGTTCGGTTTAAAGGCAATTACTCGGGAACCGTTACAAAAACCTTTAAGATCACCGGAAAGGCTCATAAACACAGCTACAAAAAACAGGTAAAGAAAGCAACTACATCCAGAAACGGATATGTTCAGTATCTTTGCTCCTGCGGTGCGGTGACCGGAAAGAAAACCATCTATTATCCGAAGACAATAAAGCTTTCCGCCACAAGCTATACATACGACGGAAAAGTAAAAACACCGAAGGTAAAAGTAACCGATGCGAATAAAAAACCATCAGTTCCGGTAATTACAAGGTGTCATATTCCCAGGGAAGAAAAAATGTTGGTACTTATAAGGTAACGGTGAAGTTTAAGGGAAACTACAGTGGAACCGTAACAAAGACCTTTAAGATCAAGGCGAAACCTAAAAACTGGGTTTATGTGGATACGCTTCCCAAGAATATCACTTCCGATAAATATACGATCCAGTATAAACACACCTATCAGAAAACAACCTCCAGCTATGTCAATGATGGTGGTGTTTATGAGTCTGTAAGGCCACTGGAGACATCTGCTTCCAGACAGCTGGTGGGCTATTATTACTATCATTCTGCGGACCGAATACCGGAAAGAATGTAAACTTTGCACAGACGGGCTCTTATGGTACATTTTGACAGTGTGGCAGCCAGTCAGGTAACCGTAGCTGCTTCCGGCGCAGATGGAGATGACCCGAGCATTACCTATTATCTGCTGAACTGGAAAGGAAACGGCAGCCGGGTATGGTGCTCCAGCGGAACTACCTGCAACGGCGCCTACGGAAGCCACGGAGCCAGAGGCCAGGCCTGGTACCGCATGAACCAGTACCAGAACAAAAAACTCCAGACTCAGACGACAACCTCCGAAAGTGATTGGACAACCAGTAAAGACAGCACAGCAGTAAAAACCGTTTACCGTTATAAAGCAAAATAGATCATAGATCAGTCATAAATCAGAAACTCCCTCATGTATCAGAAAAAACTGATATGTGAGGGAGTTTTTTGATAAATGTGAAGGAGCTTATTTCAAAACGGATCGAAATTTTGCAGTAAGCAACCGACAAAGTTTTACATATATTGTACAATTTGTGAAATACAGGAAAAAATGACGGGATATCTGCAGCTTGCACCGAAGGTGGGCGGTGACAATATTGCCTGTGTATCCATGTTTGGCTTCCAGGAGAAGATGAATAAACAGGCTCCGGAGGCAGGGGAAAGGATTGAAAAAGAACTGCTGAAGTAAACTGAATATTCTTGTATAAGCTGTCGCATTAATGTGCTACAGCTTATTTTTTTGAAAAATACCGATAAAAATATGGACAAAACCGAAAATAATGGTTAATATATACACATGCCTAAAAAACAAAAAATGAAAATTATACGAAATATATAATATAAACCCGGCACAGAAAAAATATATATAGACATATTTACAAAGCGACAGCGTGGATATCAATACCGGAGAAAGTGGGAAAATAACGGGAGGAAGAGAATATGTTGAAATTTTTTAAAGGAAAAGATAAAGGAAATTTAATTTATGCACCCTGCAGAGGAAGAGTGGTTCCCCTTGCAGAGGTTCCGGACCCTGTCTTTGCGGATAAGGTACTGGGTGACGGTTTTGCAGTGATCCCGGCAGACGGCAGGATATATGCTCCGGCAGACGGTGAAGTGGCAATGGTATTTGATACTCTTCATGCAGTTACGCTGACAAGCACTCAGGGAGCGGAAATACTGATACATATCGGACTGGATACAGTCACACTTAAGGGCGAACCCTTTAAAGCGCACGTTGCAGCAGGTGACAAGGTTAAAAAGGGTGATCTTCTGATAGAGGCTGATCTGGACAAAATCGAGAAAGCCGGTTTAAATACAATTATCCCGGTTCTGATCTGCAACACAGATGATTACGGAAAGATAAGCCTCCAGAAGGAGGGGGATGTTTCGGCGGATGAAGCCATCCTCAAGCTTTCATGATCATCTTCATGCAGCTGACAGGCTTATAACAGCCCGGAGATAGTAGTAATTTTCGGGGTGTTATAACCGGAGTGATCCGGTCAAATATATTTATTTTAAGGGAGGGGAAATATATGAAATTTCTTCAAAAACGTGGGAAAGCGTTAATAGCTTCCAGTGGCAG
>ENA-OQIR01000147-OQIR01000147.1-human-gut-metagenome-genome-assembly--contig:-NODE-147-length-32422-cov-3.992321_pt1 | contig 32422 bp, 29 predicted proteins | sample MGYA00242580_ERZ504745 | MGnify/ENA primary metagenome ERZ504745 (study PRJEB26092, sample SAMD00036214) | human gut metagenome | host: Homo sapiens | study: EMG produced TPA metagenomics assembly of...
TAAGAAAAGCATAGAAAGCGGCGCGCCTGTGTGAGGATGCGCCGTGTTTCTGCCATTTTCTGCTGCGCAGAGATGCGGGCGCAGGGGGCGGCATGCAGGAGGGCACGACGAGACAGCTTTTTGCGGCGTCCGTGTTTGAACGGAAAATCAGACAAGAAAAGGAGTGAATTGCAGAATGCATCAGCAGGAGATTCGGGAGATTGTCAAACGGATGACACTGGAGGAGAAGGCGTCGCTGTGCTCCGGAAAGGATTTCTGGCATCTGGAAGGCTTTGAACGGCTTGGCGTTCCGCCCGTGATGGTGTCGGACGGTCCCCACGGCCTGCGCAAGTCCAACTCAGCCACCACTGGCGAAGTCGATCTGAACAACAGCGTGCCTGCCACCTGCTTCCCGCCGGCCGCGGGCCTGTCCAGCTCGTGGAACCCGGAACTCATCCACCAGGTCGGCGAAGCCATGGCCGAAGAGTGCATTCAGGAGAAGGTTGCCGTAATCCTCGGTCCTGGCGTGAACATCAAGCGCAACCCGCTTGGCGGCCGCTGCTTCGAATACTGGTCCGAAGACCCGTATCTGGCGGGCCATGAGGCGATCGGCATCGTCGCAGGCGTGCAGTCCAAGGGCGTGGGCACCTCGCTCAAGCATTTCGCCGCCAACAACCAGGAGACCGACCGTCTGCGCATCAGCGCCAACATCTCCCAGCGTGCGCTGCGCGAAATCTACTTCCCGGCATTCGAACACATCGTCAAGGAAGCCCAGCCGTGGACCATCATGTGCGCATACAACTGCATCAACGGCGTACATGCCGCCCAGGATCACTGGCTGCTCACCAACGTGCTGCGCGATGAATGGGGCTTCCAAGGCATCGTCATGAGCGACTGGGGCGCCGACCACGACCGCGTGGCCTCCCTCAATGCGGGCCTCAACCTCGAAATGCCGCCAAGCTACACTGACGACCAGATCGTCTACGCAGCACGCGACGGCCGCATCCAGCCGGCACAGCTCGACCGCATGGCGCAAGGCATGATGACTTGGTCAACAAGACCCGCGCAGCCATGAGCGTCGAAAACTATCGTTCGACATCGAAGCCCACGATGAGGTCGCACATCAGGCCGCCGTCGAATCCATGGTGCTCCTCAAGAACGATGACGCCATTCTGCCAGTCGCTGGCGATGCCAAGGTCACCGTCATCGGCGAATTCGCACGTACCCCGCGCTATCAGGGCGGCGGATCCTCGCACATCACCCCAACCAAGATGACCAGCTTCCTTGACGCTCTCACCGAACGCGGCGTGGATGCCAAGTTCGCCCCAGGATTCACCCTCGACCTCGAACCGGCCGATCCGGCACTCGAAGCCGAAGCCGTCGAAGCTGCCAAGGCGCCGACGTGGTGCTCATGTTCCTAGGGCTCCCTGAAGCGGCCGAATCCGAAGGTTTCGACCGTGAGACCCTCGACATGCCGGCCAAGCAGATCGCACTGCTCGAAGCCGTCGCAGCCGAAAACAAGAACGTTGTGGTCGTACTCTCCAACGGCTCCGTCGTCACCGTGGCACCATGGGCCAAGAACGCCAAGGGCATCCTCGAATCCTGGCTGCTCGGCCAGTCCGGCGGTCCGGCGCTCGCCGACGTGCTGTTCGGCAAGGTGAGCCCGTCCGGCAAGCTTGCGCAGACCATTCCCTTCGACATCAACGACGATCCGAGCACCATCAACTGGCCAGGTGAAGAGGGGCATGTCGATTATGGTGAAGGCGTGTTCGTGGGCTACCGCTATTACGACACCTACAACAAGGCCGTCGACTACCCGTTCGGCTTTGGCTTGAGCTACGCCACGTTCGAAGTGAGCGACGTGAAGGCCGTCAAGACCGGTGCCTGCACCGCAACCGTCAGCGCAGTGGTCAAGAACACCTCGAACGTTGACGCCGCCGAAACTGTGCAGGTGTACGTGGCTCCTGCAAGGCCAATGTGGCCCGCCCGAAGCACGAGCTCAAAGGCTTTAAGAAGGTGTTCCTTAAGGCTGGCGAATCCGCCGAAGTCTCTTTCGAGCTCGATGATCGCGCCTTCGCCTACTGGTCTGAGAAGTTCAACGACTGGCATGTGGAGGACGGCGAATACGCCATCGAGGTTGGCACGTCCAGCCGTGACATCGCCGGTTCCGCGGTAGTGGAGCTCGATGGCGACGGCAAGACCCAGCCGCTCACCGAGTGGTCCAACTTCATGGAATGGCGTAAGGATCCGCTCGGATCCCAGGTGCTCGAGAAGCTGCGTGCTGAAGGTGAAGCCGGCCGCATGCCGATCGTGCCCGACAATGACATGACCCGTTTGTTCCTTGACTCCATGCCGATCAACAGCATGTCAGTGCTGATGGGTGCCGATGGCAAGCAGATCTTCGAATACATGCTTGCCGAATACGCTGAACTCACCAAGTAGTTTCGCGGGATTCAAGGCTTAAGCCGGGGAATCTGGTCCGTTGCTCTGAACCGGTGTGGACCTGATTTCCCGGCCTTTGCATTGTTGGAAGGTTGCTCTGGGGTTGTTGCTTTATGACGATTTTCAGGGCAAGCGGATACGTACGACATGCCAATTGTTGCATGTGCAACAGTTGTATATACAACGGTTTACTATGTATGCTGTGACGGAAGTGACGAACGAACAATACAAGGAACCGACTGACTCGCGACTCTTCGAAGTCTGGGAAAGCGGCTTGACAAAGCCTCCCAGCGTGGCCATTCACTCGCTGCACAACGTGATCAACCGGTATTTGCGCGTCACCCGCCCTGAAGCGGCGGAAGACGTCAGCAACGGCAACGTTGACATCATCGTGTATCTAGCATGGCATGACAACGAGGAAATCTTTCCTCAAGACATCGAGCAACGTTTCGGCGTGACCAGATCCACATCATGCCGGGTGCTGGGGCTGATGGAGCAGAAGGGCCTGATCGCGCGCGAACCGGTGAAACGCGACGCACGACTGAAAAAAATCGTGTTGACGGACAAATCGAGGCATATCGCCGAAGTCTTGCGCGACAATGCGAAAAACATGGAACGAATCCTGCTGGAAGGCCTTGAGGACGATCAGATCCGCCAATTCATGCACGTGCTCGACGTCATGCAGACGAATCTGGTGAAAACAGGTTTGATCGGAGATGAAAGTCGATATCCAAGTTTGGAAATACAGGAACAGGACGCAAGCAAATCGCAAGTTCCGCAAGAATCGCAGGTTCCGCAAAAAACATGCGATGACTATGCCTCGAATAATCGCGATGCTCGTGATGAGTACGTCTCGCACGTACTGCGGATATCGCAGGAAATGGCGATCGCGCGCAATCGCAAGTAACACACGTCATAGGTAAAAATAAAAGGAAAGGACAAGTAGTGACAACGGCAAACGCAACGACGTCCGCGGCGCCGAAACCAAAGCAGCACGTCATTCGCACACTGGGCAAATCCCTGCGCGAATACAAAAAAGCCAGTCTGCTCTCCCCGGCATTCGTAGCCGTGGAAAGCGTGCTGGAAATCCTTATTCCGACTGTCATGGCATCGCTGATTGATGAGGGCATCAGCGGTGGCAGCATGCCGGCGATTTTGAAATTCGGCTTGATTCTGCTGATTTGCTCGGTAGTTTCGCTGACATCCGGCTTTTTGGCTGGAAAGTTCTCGGCTATCGCAGGTGCCGGATTCGCGAAGAATCTGCGTCACGATCAGTTTGAGAAGGTGCAAGGCTACAGCTTCACCAATATCGACCGTTTCTCCACCGGCTCGATCATCACACGACTGACCACCGATGTGACCAACCTGCAGAACGCGTATTCGATGATTATTCGCATGGGTGTGCGCGCTCCGATCATGGTGATTGTGGCGTGGATCTTCTCCTTCCGCATCAGCCCATCCATCTCTTTGGTGTTCCTCGCCTGCATTCCGGTGCTCGCCATCGGCTTGTGTGGCCTGGCGGTGCTGGTGCACCCGGTGTTCGAGCGTGTGTTCCACACATACGACAAGCTCAACAACGTGGTCGACGAGAACCTGCAGGGCATCCGCGTGGTCAAGTCCTACAATCGCGAAAGCCACGAAACCGAAAAGTTCAACCGCATTTCGCAGCGCATCTTCAAGGACTTCACCAAGGCCGAACGCATTATGAGCTTCAACAATCCGCTTATGATGCTGTGCGTGTACGTGTCCATGCTGCTCATCGCATGGATGGGCGCCCGGCAGATCGTGGCGTCCGGCAACAATGCAGCCCTAGGCTTGACCACCGGCGATCTGACTGCATTGGTCACCTACGCCATGCAGATCCTCATGGCTATGATGATGCTTTCCATGATTTTCGTGATGTGCATTATTTCGCAGGCTTCCGCCGAACGTATCTGCCAGGTGCTGAACGAGGAAAGCACGGTTACGAATCCGGCTAATCCCGTCAAGGAAGTGAAGAATGGCGAGATCGATTTCGACCATGTCACCTTCCGTTATTCCGCCACTTCCGAAAAGCCGGTGCTTGACGATATTGATTTGAAGATTCGTTCCGGTATGACCGTCGGCATCGTCGGCGGCACCGGTTCCGCAAAGTCCAGTCTGGTGCAGCTTGTGCCACGTTTGTATGACGTGACCGAAGGTTCGCTGAAGGTCGGCGGCGTGGATGTGCGTGATTACGATTTGGAAGTATTGCGTGATCAGGTTGCCATGGTGTTGCAGAAGAACGTGCTCTTCTCCGGAACCATTGCCGAAAACCTGCGTTGGGGCAATCCGAACGCCACTGATGAAGAGATTCGCCACGCGTGCCAGCTTGCGCAGGCTGACGGCTTCATTCAGGAATTCCCCGACAAGTACGATACGTACATCGAACAGGGCGGTACCAACGTTTCCGGCGGCCAGCGCCAGCGTCTGTGCATTGCGCGTGCGTTGCTGAAAAAACCGAAAATCCTGATCCTCGACGATTCCACATCCGCGGTCGACACCAAAACCGATCAGCTGATTCGTACCGCATTCCATCATGAGATTCCCGACACCACGAAGATCATCATCGCTCAGCGTGTGGCCTCTGTGCAGGAATCCGACATGATTCTCGTCATGGACCACGGCCGCATCATGGCAGCCGGCACGCATGAACAACTGCTCGAAAACTGCGACGAATACCGTTCCATCTACGAATCGCAAACCAAGAATCAGGCTCAACCTGAGGAACTGCAGTGAAAGGAGGCAACAGATGACTGAACAAACTTCCGCATTGAAATCCAAGGAAAACAACAACGTGGCCAGCAAACAGCCGAAGCCACCAATGCAGAAAGCCGCACCGGGCACCACCAAGCGTATTTTCGGCTACATCTTCCAATACAAGTGGCGCGTGGCGCTCGTAGTAGTGTGCATTCTTGTCGGAGCCGCAGCGCAGGCCGGATCGTCACTGTTCCTACAGTCGCTGATCGACACCTACATTCTGCCCATGGTTGGTACTGCCAACCCTGACTGGATGCCGCTGTTGCGCGCGTTGACACTCATGGCATGCCTGTATGCGGCCGGCATTTTCTGCAGTTGGCTATGGCAGTGGATCATCGTCACCGTGGAACAAGGCACCTTGAAGAAGATCCGCGATGACATGTTCGCTCACCAGCAGACCCTGCCGATCCGCTACTTCGACACCACCGAACACGGTGACATCATGAGCCGTTACACCAACGACACCGACACATTGCGCCAAGCCATCAGCCAATCGTTCCCGCAAATGTTCTCATCCGCAGTGGCCGCGCTTGCGGCGCTCGTGTCGATGCTGTGGCTGTCAGTGCCCGTCACCATTTTCGTGCTCGCATTCACCGTGATCCTGTTCATAGTGGTACGCAAGGTCGTTTCCCGTTCCGGACGTTACTTTGTCAAGCAGCAGATCGCCATCGGCGATGTGAACGCATTCGTGGAAGAAGCGGTCAACGGCCAGAAGGTCATCAAGGTCTTCAACCATGAGGACGCCACCCAAACCACCTTCGACAAGAAGAACGAAGAACTCTTCGAAGCTTCCGCCGAAGCGAACACGTGGGGCAATGTGACCATGCCGATCGTAGGCAACATGGGCTACCTGCTGTACATTCTGCTGGCGATTTTCGGCGGATTTGCTGCGATTAGCGGACTTGGAAACTTCGGATTGTCCGGTACTGGCCCGCTCACCTTGGGTACGCTAATTTCGCTATTGACGTTGTCTCGTTCCTTTGTGAACCCGCTTGGCCAAGTGTCCATGCAATTCAACATGGTGATGATGGCGCTCGCCGGTGCTTCCCGCATCTTCGCGCTCATGGACGAACAGCCGGAAGATGACGGCGGTTCCGTGACCTTGGTAAATGTGGAACTTGGCGAAGACGGCCGCACCATGACCGAAGTCGACCACGAAACCGGCCACTGGGCGTGGAAGCGCGAGGAAGGCGATGACGGCACCCGTTCACTCAAGGCCGCGCAGTCCTTGAGCTCACGTGCCGCCGAAGTGGCCATGAAGGCCCGTGAAACCGCTATCACTTCGCCGGATGGACGCCTCACCCTGCTGCAGGGCGATGTGCGCTTCACCGACGTGACCTTCGGCTACAACCCCAACAAGCCGGTGCTGCATGACATCACTTGGTTCGCCAAGCCCGGCAGAAGATCGCATTGGTTGGTGCCACGGGTGCCGGTAAGACCACGGTGACTAACCTGATCAACCGTTTCTATGACATTCAGGACGGTATGATTCTGTACGACGGCATTTTCGTCAAGGGCATCCGCAAGCCGGATCTGCGTCGTTCGCTGGGTGTGGTGCTGCAGGACGTGAATCTGTTCACAGGCACGGTGATGGACAACATCCGTTACGGTCGGCTCGACGCCACCGACGAGGAATGCATTGCCGCTGCGAAGCTTACGAACGCCGACGGCTTCATCCGCATGCTGCCAAACGGCTACCAGACTGTGCTCGAAGGTGATGGTTCTGGTCTGTCTCAGGGCCAGCGTCAGCTGATCTCCATCGCTCGTGCGGCCGTGGCCGATCCGCCGGCCATGATCCTCGACGAGGCCACTTCGTCCATCCGACACCCGTACCGAGGAAGTGTGCAGGCCGGTATGGATAACCTCATGAAGGGTCGTACCGTGTTCGTGATCGCACACCGCCTGTCCACCGTGCGCAATTCCGACGTGATCATGGTGCTCGACCATGGCCGCATCATCGAACGCGGCTCGCATGACGAGCTCATCGCACAGAAGGGCGAGTACTATCAGCTCTACACAGGTGCCGTAGAACTCGAATAGTCGAATAGTCTCCTGAATTGGAGCGATGCGAGCACACGCTAGTTATACTAGCCGCGCTTCGAGCCTTGTCGGCTGATACCGCCTTATGGCCGGTGGCTTGAATGGCATGGATCCTCTGGAAAATCCCTTGCTTTGAAATTGCGATTTTGAAGCAAGGGATTTCTTATTGCCTTTGGTATGCATGGTATTCGGCTGCGGCCAGCCTGCCTTCTGCGAAGGATGTTCCGTCATACGTTCATGAGACTGTTGCACGAACAACGATTATAATTGGCTTGCGCAATCGTTGCGCGAATCTTGCTTGGTTTGTCGTTATGTCAATAATAGGTTATCCTTTCATGAGGTAAACGATTTACTAAATTGGAGAGCGAGACATGGCGACGATTAAAGAAATTGCGCAGCGTACCGGGTTTTCTCAGGCTACGGTGTCTCGACTTCTGAATGGGGATCCCACTCTTTCCGTGCGTGAGGAGACGCGTCGTAAGATCATTCAGGCGAGTGAAGATCTCGGCTACAGCATGCAGACCAAACGCATCGTCATTCCTCATGAGGTCGCGCTGCTTGATAATGAGAAGTCCGAAGAAGCGTTGCGTGACTCCTATTTCACTGATTTGCGTTCGGCGCTCGAGCGCAATGCTGAGCAGCAGCGCATGGAAATGACGGTGTTCCACAACCTCAATGACATGATTGCGTCCGGTTCCAAGTTCGACGGTTTCATGGTAATCGGCGCCGACCAGATTGGCGAGAAGGAATTGGAACGGCTGCACAGGGTCATGCCGTATGGCGTGTTCATTGATGTGAATCCGGCGCCGAATCTGTTCGATTCCGTGCAACCTGATTTGCAGCAGACCATACATGATGCGGTTGCGGCGTGTGCGGCCAAGGGCATGAAACGTGTTGGATTTATTGGTGGCAAGGGCTCCCTTATGAACTTTTATGAGGCCGACGAGGAGAACCGTGCCACGTATTTCCGCCGTGAAACGAAGCGTTTCGGCATTCAGTCCGACGGGCTCGTGTATTCCGACGGCCTGTTCACGGTGAGCAACGGACGTGCTTTGGGGGAGCGGTTCGTGCGCGATCATAATGGTGTGCTACCGGATGCCGTGATTGTCGCCGCCGATGTGATCGCGGTGGGCATGCTACAGGCATTCAATGCGGTTGGCGTGCTGGTGCCGCGTGACATCAGCGTGATCAGCATCAATAATCAGACGATTTCGCAGTTGACTTCGCCACCATTGAGCACCTTCTCCATTGATCTGAACGAGCTTGCGCGCGTTGCGACCTTGACATTGGGCGACGCCATTTCTGGCAAGCGTACGATTCGTCAGCATGTGTATCTGTCGACGTCATTGGTGGCGCGTGACAGTTTTGTGCCTGCGAAATAGTGATGCTTAAGACGTTACGCGTCTGGTGTTTCTTTTTACTTTTTCATTCTTGTGAATCCTACTAAAGAATCGTCCATAATCATGAAAAACAAGCGAAATAGTTCGCGCCGCATGCTATAGTGACAACCGAAATGCGAGCGATGATCCGTTATCAGCGGGGAGCTTCCGGAAGAACGGTCGTGTCAGCGGCTTATTAGACCCGGCGGGAAGGCCCGAACAGCCGAACATACGAGCGGTCGTGCGCGTAACAAAAGCATGGCAAACGAGGTGGTACCGCGGTGGCGGCGTCCAGCAGGCGCTATAGTCATCGTCCTCGTAGGAAACAAATAGTAAGAACCTACGAGGAGATACGGTGAGCGAAAACAACGTGTATCCGAAGGCAGCTGCGGGTGAGCAGAGCGCCAATGTAGCGCCGAACCCCAGTTTCCCAAAGCTGGAAGAATCCGTCCTTGATTATTGGGAGAAGGACGACACTTTCCAGAAGTCCATTGAACGCCGTCCTTCCGGCGATCACAGCCAAAACGAATTCGTGTTCTTCGACGGCCCTCCGTTTGCCAACGGTCTGCCGCATTACGGCCACCTGCTGACCGGTTACGCCAAGGATGTGATTCCGCGTTACCAGACCATGAAGGGCCACAGAGTCAATCGTGTGTTCGGTTGGGATACGCACGGTCTGCCGGCTGAGCTTGAAGCCAGAAGGAACTCGGCATCGACTCCGTCGACCAGGTCAAGGAAATGGGCATCGACAAGTTCAATGATGCATGCCGTGCCTCCGTGCTCAAGTACACCAACGAGTGGAAGGACTACGTGCACCGTCAGGCACGTTGGGTCGATTTCGAGCATGGCTACAAGACGCTGAACATTCCATACATGGAATCCGTGATGTGGGCGTTCAAGCAGCTGTACGACAAGGGCCTCGCATATCAGGGCTACCGCGTGCTGCCGTACTGCCCGAAGGATCAGACGCCGCTTTCCGCGCATGAGCTGCGCATGGATGCCGACGTGTATCAGGATCGTCAGGACACCACCGTGTCCGTGGCCGTGAAGCTGCGCGATGAGGAAGACGCCTACGCGGTGTTCTGGACCACTACGCCGTGGACCGTTCCGACCAACTTCGCCATTGTGGTCGGCGCAGACATCGACTATGTGGAAGTGCGTCCGACTGAAGGCAAGTTCGCTGGCAAGAAGTTCTATCTGGGTAAGCCGCTGCTCGGCTCCTACGCCAAGGAACTCGGCGAGAACTATGAGATCGTGCGCGAACTCAAGGGTGCCGAAATGGAAGGCTGGCGCTACTACCCGGTGTTCCCGTACTTCGCAGGCGACGAGAACGCCGTCGAAGGCAGGGTTCCAGGTCCGGAAGGCTACCAGATCTTCACCGCCGACTATGTCGATACCGTTGAAGGTACCGGCCTCGTGCATCAGGCTCCGTACGGCGAGGACGATATGAACACGCTTAACGCCAAGGGCATCAAGAGCGTTGACGTGCTCGACGCGGGCTGCAAGTTCACCGCGCTGTGCCCGGACTACGAGGCATGTACGTGTTCGATGCGAACAAGCCGATTCTGCGTAACCTGCGTGCCGGTGACGGCCCGCTGGAGCGTATTCCGGAAGACCAGCGCGCGATTCTCTTCCAGGAGAAGAGCTACGTGCACTCCTACCCGCATTGCTGGCGTTGCGCCACGCCGCTTATCTACAAGCCGGTGAGCTCGTGGTTCGTGTCCGTCACCAAAATCAAGGACCGTCTGCTCGAACTGAACCAGGAGATTAACTGGATTCCGGGCAATGTGAAGGACGGCCAGTTCGGCAAGTGGCTTGCCAATGCCCGCGACTGGTCGATCTCGCGCAACCGTTTCTGGGGTTCGCCGATTCCGGTGTGGGTGTCTGACGATCCGAAGTATCCGCGCGTTGACGTGTACGGTTCGCTGGACGAGCTGAAGGCCGACTTCGGCGACTATCCGCGCGATAAGGACGGCAATGTCAACATGCACCGTCCGTACATCGACGAATTGACCCGCGTCAACCCGGACGATCCGACCGGCAAGAGTCACATGCACCGCATCACCGACGTGATGGACTGCTGGTTCGAATCCGGTTCCATGAGCTTCGCTCAGTATCATTACCCGTTTGAGAATAAGGAAACATTCGAACAGCATTTCCCTTGCGATTACATCGTGGAATACATCGGCCAGACCCGTGGCTGGTTCTACGTGCAGCACATCATGGCGACCGCACTGTTCGACAAGCCGGCATTCAAGAACGTGATCTGCCACGCATCGTGCTTGGCTCCGACGGCCAGAAGATGTCGAAGCATCTGCGCAACTACCCGGACGTGAACGGCGTGTTCAACGATTTCGGTTCCGACGCCATGCGTTGGTTCCTCATGAGCTCGCCGATTCTGCGCGGCGGCAATCTGATCGTGACCGCCGATGGCATTCGTGACACCGTTCGCCAGGTCATGCTGCCGGTGTGGAGCTCGTACTACTTCTTCACCCTGTATGCGAACGCTGCTAATAATGGTGCCGGTTTCGATGCTCGTGCGCTGCGTGCCGATGAGGTTGCCGCACTGCCGGAAATGGACCGTTATCTGCTGGCACGTACCCGCCGACTGATCGAGAAGACGCAGCATTCGCTGGATGACTTCCTGATTTCCGACGCATGTGAAGCCGTGTCCGATTTCATCGACATGCTCACCAACTGGTACATCCGCAACAATCGTGACCGTTTCTGGAACGAGGATGCGAACGCGTTCAACACGTTGTACACCGTGCTTGAAGCATTCATGCGCGTGATCGCACCGCTTGCTCCGATGGAAGCGGAAGCCGTGTGGCGTGGCCTGACCGGTGGTGAATCCGTGCATCTGGCCGACTGGCCGTTCCTTACCGACGAGCAGACTGGCGAAGCGAGCGAACTGGGCCGTGTGCTTGTTGACGATCCGGCTCTGGTTGATGCGATGGAGAAGGTGCGCGAGGTCGTGTCCGGCACCCTGTCTATGCGTAAGACGAAGCAGATTCGCGTGCGCCAGCCGCTGTCCAAGCTGACCGTTGTGGTGGAAAACACTGCCGCCGTGGCCGCATACGACGAGATTCTGAAATCCGAACTGAACGTGAAGAACGTTGAATTGTGCACGCTTGAAGATGCCGAAGCTCAGGGCTTGAAGATCATCAACGAGCTGCGTGTGAACGCTCGCGTGGCAGGCAAGCGCCTGCGCAAGGACGTGCAGTTCGCCATCAAGGCTTCCAAGTCCGGCGCATGGCATGTGAACGCCGAAGGCGCTCCGGTATGTGAGACTCCGAACGGTGAGATCGTGCTTGAGGAAGGCGAATATGAGCTGATCAACAGCGTGGAGGAGAAGAACGCCGAAGAGGCCGCCAACTCCGTTTCCGCAGCGCTGCCGACCGGTGGCTTCGTGATCCTCGACACCGAGCTGAACGATGATCTGATTGCCGAAGGCTATGCGCGCGACGTGATTCGCGCCGTGCAGGACGCCCGCAAGGCCGCCGATCTGCAAATCTCCGACCGTATCGCACTGAAGCTCGTCGTACCCGCCGAAGACGTGGCCAAGGTCGAACAGTTCAAGAAACTCGTCTCTTCCGAAACGCTCGCCACCTCTTTCGAAGTGACGGCCGGCGATGAGCTGAACGTTGAGGTTGCCAAGGCCTGATCTGGCTAATTGGTGAAAACTGACGGCTGAAAGCTGACTAATGCCGGTTAGCCGGTGAACGGTCGCCAACATAACAGGTCCCGAATCCGATGGATTATTCCAGAAGGTTCGGGACTTTTTAATAGTCTGCTTGAGAAAGTCTACTTGTCTTTTTAAGGGATAAAAGTTAAGAAAAAGATTTGAATTTGACAATAGCTGTATTGGTGTGATAGCTTATTCGTGTTGGTAATAAAAGTGCCTGTCTAGCTGGCGGGCTTGACAGGCACTTCTCTAGCAGAAAGGAAACGAAATAAAACAGTAAAAGCTCATTCGTCACCTGTGAACTGCGTTATTTCTAGTAGGTAGAAACGGCGCCAGTATAGCAGATTGACATGATTTCTTGTATTGAAGTCTCGGTATGAGGTCTGCTACTACATTGAGGATTGTCTTTTTTAGGGATAAAAGTATCTTAAGTGCTGGCTTTCCCTGTATTTCAAGGGACTTCTTTACGTCTCCTGCCGTGTGGATGTGATAAATACACGCGCGGCAGGAGTATCATTTGGTTTGATTAGGGTGCACGGGTGCACCCTACAGTACGCATGGAAAGGATTTAGCTGTGCGCAATATATCTATCGATGACATCAATGCTGCAGTTCTCAATGGTGGGGCGGGAAGCTTATTGGTCCGCGTGGAATTAGAACCTGCTTCGGGGTTGGACGCATTATTGCCCCGGCGAAGTATGCTGGTGCTAATAACGCCACTTATGTTTATGAGAAGCGGTATCTCGGAGAGGAAAAACCTCAGAAAGTCGTTCTCATTGACTCAAAAGGATCGTTTGCCAACAGGGTTGAGGAGACAATTACCGAAGCAAGAAGGACTGGTGAGGGTCTCTTGGCATCCATGCCACATATCGTTGTCAAGTATAATGACGAATCTGGCAGCAAGACTTATTGCGATAGCCAACTTCCTCATCGTGGTTTCGATGGTCACATTCGCGTAGGTGTCCATGATGGAAAACCCACATCGGAGGCGAAGGAGTACATTGATGCTCGCAATTCGACTTTGGAAAATCTTTTGTCTCTGTTTGAGCTGTCTCCAGTCACGGTGCTGTTTGGCGGGTGGGATTCCACTAGGAGCAAGAATCAGTTGCGAATCCCATCGGTATTGACTGGTGAAATGTATGGCGTGCTTGCAGATCAAAGCGATGATGATCCCGCCATTCATCGTGCCGGAGCGCGAATTGATCCGGTTGGTGCCAGCGTGAGCGTGGCTAAGAAGGCTGATCGAGAAAAAATAGTCGGAGATAGCATCGATCTTAGTGAAAACACAAAAAACAAATTTATTGGCAGTGGTCAGGGTTCCATTATTGGTCTAGGAGCCATTCCGCCGAGTGCGGATAAAGGGGCTCTTGATGGCGTTTCGGTACGTAGCATCGTTTCAAGTCGTGTACTGAGCTTTACGATGCTTCGCACCTTCCACTTTGGTCAGGGCGTTGAAGGCGACGCCGCCATTCGTGCTTTGATTGCTGCTGCGCTGCTTCGCGCTATGGCTGGATATGATGAGAATCCAGTAGTCAGGGCTAATTGCGCGTTGACTGAGACCGGCAAGCCATTGGTTGTACTTAACAAGCGTTACGGCGAAAAGGAAGAATTCGAGCCTCTCACTGCAGAATCTACCGAGAAACTGCTGGAAGAGGCTTATATGCAGGCTCGGGAAAAGGCCGGCATTGTGTGGAATGGCCAGGAGTTTTTGGTACAGGGAAATCCTGCGGTTCTTGGCAATGCGTCTGCCGAAGAATAGATTAAGGACGTCTCATGGCTTTTGCTATTACAGCGAACTTTTTGCTGGGGACGTATCAGGGAAGCGATTCCGGCGGTAGACCGGAACCTTACCCTTCTCCAGACAGACTCTATAAGGCATGCGTTGCTGCCGCATACAACACGTTTGATTTCGAAAGGCAAACGGATGATCGTGTTCTGACGGACGAGCAGATTAAAAATGCTTTAGCATGGCTGGAGGATAATCCTCCGCATAGTATTCTGTTGCCTCGCGTTATTCCACCAACTAGCGATGCTATTTCATACCGAGACAAGGGATATTTAGAAAAAGGGAAAGTAAAGAAGAGCCCGGATAAAGCCTCTAAAGCGATGTCGTATTGCCAGAATGCGGTGGAATCCCTGTTGTTGACATGGCAGTGGGACGAGAATCCTAACCAAGAGGTCATCAACACTCTTAACCTGCTTTGTGGTGAGGTTCCTTACCTGGGTGAGGCATGTTCTGTTGTGGAACTAAAGGTCATAGCTGGTGGGGTATACCGGAGGTTCAGCGCGACAAGACATGGACGCTGGAGAAAGGCCCGATGCTGTCAGGAATTTCTAGGCATAATCGTGTGTTTGCCGTGCCGGGAACAGGAAGGCTGGAAGAGCTGAAACGTGCCTATATGGCCGCGAATCCCGAGGGAAAAGGCAAAGGAAAGAATGCTGCCAAGTCGAAGATAAGGGCAAAGGAGGCTGAGCAGAACTTTCTTAATGACTATGTTCCAAAGGAGACTGAGGGCTTGGCCGGCTACCGGCCTCCTTTTGTCCACTCGGAGCGAGCCCTCGAAGCCCCGTGGACAAGAGCGATTGTCATGAGCGTGACTGTTGATGAAGGTCATCAGGGTGAAAAGTCGGAGTGGAAACCTTCCGAATCGGAGTACGTCGGTTGGGCAGTTGCGTTGCATCGTTTCTTGGTGAAGCAATGGGGTGTTGATCCCGCTCCATCTCTGGTTGGCAAATATGTTAGTGGGATAAAGCGTCCGGCGAACAATGTTGCTATTCAGATTCTCGATTCAGAATTGAAATCGAGCTATGGAATTCAATTGCGTGACGATGTTGCGAGAAAACTTCCGGGATTCCTTATCATGCTTCCCAAAGACATGCCACAACATGACATGCAGAAACTGTACGATGTCTGTAAGCGTTCGAATGGGAAAACTCTGTACTTTTCTCAAGCTGTTCCAAAGCTGCGATTAGGGGAGTCTGCCTTGATCGATGCGGAACATCTATGGAAACCAGTAAGCGTCGGTTTCGTGCGCTACTGGATGCCTCGTCCTCTTGCCATTGCGGAGACTCGACCGATGCCAGATCCCAAGAAAAAGCGTCATTGGCGAGCTGCCGAATCAATGTATTTGGCACTGGGCCATGTATGGCGTGATAAGTATGTTCCCAATGATATTCAGGGTACGCGGGAATCGCGGTATTGGGAGACGGTGGATGCAGTTGCTGATCAGTCTTCTAATTTCAGAATATTCGATTGCCGACGGGTGAGTCGCGTGAACATGATTGATTATGCGCATCATACCAATAGTTCCAATGTGCTACGTGCTATGAGTGCTTTAATCGCCATTTCTGATGGTGAAGGGTCACTTGATTGTGCCGCTTTAGCTGTTGGGCAGAGTCGACATTTGGGAGGTGGATTCCTCGTGCCTCTTGATTTTCCCAAAAACATGATTGTGCCTGACGGACACTTTGAAAAGGGGGTTCCTTCATGGTTGAAGTGACTCAGGCTTTAGCTTTTATGGAACAGCAGTATGCTCAGTTTGTTGCCTTGGCTCATGATGGTCGCACTCCATATCGCTGGCAGTTCCGTTTGATGCGGTATGTTGTGCAAGAAGGACGCTGGCTGATCGTATTTCAGTGCCAACGGCATCTGGCAAAACCAGCGTTATTGATATCCATGTATTCCTTAATGCGATGGTCGGATTAGCTGAAGACGAAAGCCGAAAAGAACATGAGATCTTGTCTTGTCTTCCGTTGCGGCGCATCCCTCGGCGCTTGGCGTTAACGGTGAATCGTCGCTCTCTTGTCGATGACCAATTTGATGAGGCTGACGAGCTTTGCGGCAAAATCCACACGAGTGAGTCCATGATTCACTATAAGGAAGGCCTCAAGCTCAGAGCTGGTGTGCATGATGGTTTGTCTCATACTGATAAGCCTTCCGTTATGAATGTTGTCGAATTGCGTGGCGGTTTAGCTTACCAGAGAGACTGGCGGTATTATCCGCAGACCTGTGCTGTCATCTGCGCTACACCTGACATGTTTGGTAGTCGTTTGCTGTTTCGTGGTTATGGTACCAGCCGTACCATGCGCTCTATGGAAGCTGGATTGCTTGCCTACGATACTGTGCTGGTGGCCGATGAAGCGCATCTAAGCCGGCAGCTGCTTGAAACAGCGCAACAGGTGGATCGCATTGAAAGTATGGCTGACTATCCTCTCAGTGAATGCGTTTCTCCACTGCAGGTAGTGGAAACCACAGCGACTCCAGCTAGTGAGGGTGCAAAACGGACCAGCGTGGAAATCCAGCAAGAGGATTTGATGGTTGATATGTCGCTTGCTGATCGACTGTGCAAACCGAAGCCGGTTGTTCTGGATTGCACCAGCGCTACGGAAAAGGAAGAGATCCAAAAGATCGTTGATATTTGCGTTGGAATGATCCAGAATCAAGAATCTGGTGAATATGGCGAGACTGGCAATGGTGTAGTCGGTGTATTGTCAATACGGTTAAAAAAGCCAAGCAAGTGGCGAAAGAACTGTTGACTCAGCTGAAGAAAGCTGGTATCAGTCGCCCAGTAGCGAGCTACATAGGTCCAATGCGCGCCTACGATAAGAAAAAAATCCTTACGGCAATGCGCGATGCTATGTCGCTAGATGCTTCGCCTGAATCTCCATGTTGCATCATTGGCACGCAGACGTTGGAAGTGGGAGTGGACGTTGATTTCACGACCCTTATTACGGAATTAGCTCCGGCATCTGCGTTGGTGCAGCGCGCTGGCCGTGTCAATCGTCGTGGGCTGAACCTCCAAGGCGATATGTATGTCTTTGGCGTCGATGGGAAACGGCTAACTGCTAAAACAGCGGCTCCATACGATGAGCGGGATCTTGATAAAGCTTTGGCTTGGTTGGAGAAACTTCCTCGGACTGATTCGGAATTACCGAACATGAGTGCGTGGTCAGTTCGGCAATCGATTCTGCAAGGGAATTATGTTCCTGCAGAGAAGCCTCGTCGTCTGCTGTTCCAACGTTTGGAGCCGTGGGATGCTGAGAACCTTTCATCCACGGATGAACAGTTGTCTGCTGATTTGCGGTTGCCGGGGCTCCAACAGGGGAGTGCGGATCTCAATCTGTGGTTACGTGATGATCTGGCGGACGATTCCCCGGACATCGGTGTTGTGGTCAGGGATCTGCCGCAGGACACGAATGTTGCCATCGCATTGCTTGAGGAAACTGAACCTGAGAATGAGGAATTGTTCCCGTTGCGTAATCAGGAACAAGCGGCAAAGCTGAAGGCGAGTCTTGAAGGTGGTGCTATAAGGGCTTTCCTGTATCGAGCTTCAAACGAGGAAGGACAACGCGTCTTGCCTCTAGGTGCTGCGGATGCGAATCGACCTGATTCATATGATGGGCGCATTAAAACCGGTGATGTCATCGTCTTGGACGCTTCCGTGAAAATGTTCACTGAGCTTTCTTCGGAGGGGGAGGTGGTAATGCTCGACCTTGATGGGAAGAGTATGGCTAAAGATGTATATAATGCATGCGCCCGCGGGAAATGGTGCGTTACTATAAGGAAGCTGACGGTCACGATGGAATCAAGACTGCTTTTACGCGGGCCTATGCGTTGGCGAATAACATAGGCGATTTTACTGCTGAGCAGCAAGAGCAGATGAATCGCGATTTGCAATTGATTTATACACCAGCATCGGAAATGTCTTCAGATTCTTTTGCCGATGCAAATACTTTTGTGCTCAACCGTATCATGTATGAAGAAGATGAAACTGGGTGCAAAACCTGGTGGGTGGTTGTCAGTTTGCATGCCAGTGATTCGGGATCGGAATCCGATCAGGAGATATTGAGCGCCAAAGCTAAAGAATATGAATTATTGCTTGGTGGTCCTCATCGACAAGAGGAAGGCCACCAAGATCATGTTGCGGCACGAGCTGAGGCCTTGGCACGCATGGTAGGTTTTGATGATGACATGGTCGAGAATCTTCGTATTGCTGGCGAATACCATGACGAAGGCAAAATCGATGCACGCTTCCAGACTTTGCTTTATCAGGGACGAAAGCCGCAGGGGCAGCGAAAGTTTCGTGCCAAAAGTCGATTCAGCTCTCGTGCGTGGGAACAGCAGTTCAGGAACCAATGTCAGCTGAGAGGGTGGCGTCATGAGCAGCGATCCGTGGCTGAATTTGTGTTGGCATGTGAAACCGAAACGGAACTTCGTCAATTGCCGGAATATCGCAGACAGCTGATCGAACGACTCATTGGAACTTCGCATGGTCATGGGCGGTCGACCTTCGAACATGGGACGGACTATCTGTTGCCGGAGAGCGGAGGAGCATCTAGAGCGCAAGCGCCGGCGCTGAACAATATCGCTGATGATTTGTTTGAATCTGGAGGGTGGGAAGCCTTATTGATCGAACCAATCAACGATATGGTTTCTGGGGAGTCTCCTATGTGGAAGCACTCTTAAGAGCGGCTGACATCACCTGTTCGAAGGAGGGATTGTAATGGCTATTCGGATACCAGCGGATATTACTGACGCCTTTTCCCACCTCATGATGGTCGGACTTGCTTCAATTCTGGAAGATGATGATAGTGGCCGACATTGCATGATCCGGTGGTCGATTTTCGTCATGCGGAACTGACGATAAGTGATGATTTGGATATGGAAGCAGTATCCGTCATAGTCAGTAATCATGCAGAACGATGGTCTTCCATGAAGGCATTGCAATCTCGCGGAGACTATACGGTTTCCGATGCGAGAGATGCAGGGAAGAGCTCTTCCATGCATGCCACTATGTCACCAAGATTGAGTGCTTTGGGTGTGCCGGGTGGCTGGGAGAAACTGTCTCAAGATCGCGAAGCGGCGATTGACGACTTGCGAACTTGGGGCGATTACCGGTATTTCGGGGCATTGGGCCAACCTTCGTACTGGTCAGGTGAACGGAGTAAAAAGTTATGGTCTGACGCAGGTGCCTCGCGTTGGGAAATGGTTACACGCAACCAAGGCCAGGAATTCGTTCAAGGTCGATTGCTTCCATTGGCTCAAAAGGTAGCTGAGCGTTCCGTTCAAGCTGTACAAGATGGGTTGATGGGGAAGGATATTGTTGACGAAGCGGGCAAAAATAGTGCGACGAGTCGCACTGCGACTGGACTGCATGCGCCGTCAAAAACCGATAACGCTCGCGCTTGGTGTGCATTGATGGGCGTGTCTGCTTTCCCTACGTGGGTTTGCACCAGTGCTGGAAACGATGATCGTGATCCGAGTACGGCTCTGTTTCAGTTGAAAGGACCTATCCGTTTCGCTGTGCTTCCCATAACAGACAAGCTTGGACGGTTGCGAAATATCGATCGGTAGTTCGTAGTAGCGCGCTCGCCGAATTCGGCATACAACAGAAGACCACGACGACCGACATGACAACAATTAGCTCTGCTGCTGATTGGTTGCGCGAAAAAGGCGTGTGTGCCTGCGTACTGTTCAACCAGTTTGTTTCCGACAACGCTAGCGCGCCGGAACGTTGGCTTGAACCGGGAGAAATAATTCCTCTGTAAATGCGAAGAATCGGAGAAAAACATGGACGATGACCCCATCCCGATTAGCCTGGTTGCCAACTACATGTTCTGCCCACGCAGAGCATGGTTGGAGGCCGTCGGAGAAAAAGTCGAATCGGCACAGATTGCGCAAGGCACGTATGATCATCGAAAAGTTGATCGTTACGGTGGCGCTCCGGACGCCGATTCATTTCAAGCGGTAAATATCAGGCATGAGGGATGGGGCGTTTCCGGGCGCCTTGATGCAGCGCGCATGACGATGATGGAATCATCATCCGCGAATATAAGGCCACCCCGGTAAAACGTGCGATGCAAGTCACTGAAGCAATGCGAACGCAGTTAGCTTTGCAAGCGGCTTGTTTGGAAGATATGGGGTTCTCCGTTGCGGGCACTGAAATTTTCTTCACCACGCACCATCGTCGTGTGGAAGTTGAGCTTGACCAAGAGGATTATGACCAAGCGCACAAAGCGGTAGAGGAAACCAGAGCGTTGATTAATGCTGGTCATGCTCCCGAGCCTCTAGAAGATAGCGCCAGATGCATGCGTTGCTCTCATGCTGGGATATGTCTTCCTGAGGAACGTCAGCTATGCGAAGTCACGCATAGAATCATGGTGTCGTCTCCAGACAACCAAGTAACGCATTTGGCAACCCCGGGAGCCAAAGCATTTACACGATCAGGTCGAATGATAGTACAGAAGAATGGTGAAGAACTCGCATCCGTGCCATTGGACACCATCCAAGGTCTGCAGATATACGGAAACACTGATCTGTCTAGCGGCCTTATTCGTGAGCTGATGTGGCGCGATATTCCAATCGTATGGTGTAGCGGAACGGGAAGGATGTATGGGTGGGCGACATCATCCTATGGTCCGAACGGTGAACATCGAGTGGATCAGCACATTGCCTCTCATGAAGGCAGACTCGGACTCGCGAGAGAATTTATCATCGCTAAAATACATAATCAGTCCGTACTACTCAGACGTTCAGAATCAGACAATCTGGTGCTACCTCAGCTGCGACAAATCGAAAACAGGTAGCTAACGCGAACAGGTGGCAGGACGTTTTGGGATTAGAAGGCGAAGCTGCATCGCTCTATTTTTCGCAGTTTGGACATCTCGTTAAGACTGAAAAAAGAGTCGATTGGCCTTGGGTCGCAAGGATGCGTCGTCCCGCTCCCGATGAGCTTAACTCATTGCTAGACTTCACTTACACTCTGCTGCTTTCAGACTGCGTGAGAGCATTGATTTCCTGCGGGCTTGATCCGCATGCGGGCTTTCTGCATAGCAGTAAACGAAACAAGCCAGCACTGGCGTTGGATCTTATGGAGGAGTTTCGCGCTCCCATTGCGGATTCCGTGGTGCAAACAGTCATTAATAATGGCGAAATCAGTGTAGACGGATTTTCACATGCGCTTGAATCAGTACGTATGACTGATGAGACGCGTAAGACTGTCATCCAGGCATACGAGAGGCGTATGGAGACGGAGATTACGCATCCAATATTTAAATACAAGGCATCATGGAGACGGATTATCGAGATTCAGGCTCGAATGATTCTGGGGTACCTTGACGGAACGCAACCTGAATACAGGGGGATACGAATTCGGTAGAAGCGGCAACGGTGGAAGCGGTTTCATATCGGGAGGCGGATGATGAGTGACGAAAAACGAAGTTATCTTGTGGCGTACGACATCAATGATGATAGACGTCGTGATCACGTGGCAAAAATATTACGGCGCTATGGCGAGAGGTTGCAGTATAGCGTGTTCTTTCTGCGGATTCGGCCTGCGAAAATGCTGGTTGTCCAGAATCTAATAGAAGTTGAAATCGATGGTTCAACGGATTCAATTGTTGTCTGTTTTCTCGGAAAAGAAGAGCAGGCGAGAGAGGGAATGTCGTTCTTAGGGCGACGGGGATATAGTGATTTAACCATTCCGACGGTCATTTGATTTCACGTTCGCTCCTCTGATTGTTTTTCATTTATGTGATTGTGGCTTGATAATTCAAAAGTGTTTTGTGTTTTTCGAAACGCGAGAGGTGAATCATTGTTGCGACACGCGATGACCTCTCGCATGAGGAAATATAAGGGTTTACGTCTCTTTTATCAGTAATAGCTGACTGGAGGAGGCAGGTATCCGTTCTGCTCTCGCGAGGTTTTTAATTCGCTCAGTCGATAGAACGGATTAGAGTGAGACCATTCCTGAGCTAATCAGCTCAGGACTTCATTGAGGAAAGCACCGCGGTTCCATCACCCCGAATCCGTTCGCGAATTCCTGAGCTAATCAGCTCAGGACTTCATTGAGGAATTAAGAGAGCCAAGCATTACAGTATTGTGCGCGGATTCCTGAGCTAATCAGCTCAGGACTTCATTGAGGACCCAACAACTCGCAGATAAACGGCACATGGAACAATTCCTGAGCTAATCAGCTCAGGACTTCATTGAGGAACAGGTGCCACGTCATGGCGTCGAGATTCCAGCAATATTCCTGAGCTAATCAGCTCAGGACTTCATTGAGGAGTGAAGTCTGGGTCGAATGAGCTGTACGCGTGGTAATTCCTGAGCTAATCAGCTCAGGACTTCATTGAGGAGACATGCAGGAGGGCGAACTGGTACATCAACGGCCAGATTCCTGAGCTAATCAGCTCAGGACTTCATTGAGGAACGATTGTCCTTTGCGATGGCGTCTGGCGTCGCGCGCTGATTCCTGAGCTAATCAGCTCAGGACTTCATTGAGGATTCTTCGTACGTGGGATGGATGGTGGTTCTGCTGTTATTCCTGAGCTAATCAGCTCAGGACTTCATTGAGGAACCAGCCGCCAGAGCGTCCCCGCAGGCGTGGACATCAATTCCTGAGCTAATCAGCTCAGGACTTCATTGAGGAGCCGGTGACGCCTTGGTCGCCCTCGCTGGAACCGAAATTCCTGAGCTAATCAGCTCAGGACTTCATTGAGGAGGCTCGGAAGATCGTGACCGATGACGTTGAGGCGGGTATTCCTGAGCTAATCAGCTCAGGACTTCATTGAGGAGTGACGCAGACGTTCAACTATCCGGCCATCGCACCGAATTCCTGAGCTAATCAGCTCAGGACTTCATTGAGGAGGAGCATGGCGTCACGTCCGATTCGACCGTAGCCAATTCCTGAGCTAATCAGCTCAGGACTTCATTGAGGATGAACGACTTGGGGCGCATTGTCAGGGCGCAACAGGGTATTCCTGAGCTAATCAGCTCAGGACTTCATTGAGGATTTTACGTGAAAAACCGTTGCTACAAGATCGACGGATTCCTGAGCTAATCAGCTCAGGACTTCATTGAGGATTCGTGTCGGAGACGAGGAATTCGAGGTGGGTGCCGATTCCTGAGCTAATCAGCTCAGGACTTCATTGAGGATTAAGGTCACTGCTCAGGCAACCTATATTGACCCAATTCCTGAGCTAATCAGCTCAGGACTTCATTGAGGACGACCAGAACTGGTCGAACGCAAGGGAGGGTTTGGATTCCTGAGCTAATCAGCTCAGGAATCCATTGAGGACTAAGAGAGGCGTACGAGCAATATCAATAGCGTCAAATTCCTGAGCTAATCAGCTCAGGACTTCATTGAGGAACGACGCAGTCCACTTGCCTCGTGTCGGTCAGGGTGATATTCCTGAGCTAATCAGCTCAGGACTTCATTGAGGAGTCCTGTCGCGTCCCCGCCGCGAAGGCGAGTCAACGATTCCTGAGCTAATCAGCTCAGGACTTCATTGAGGATACTTGGCTCAGGTCGAGTTCTACGCGCTTGTAACATTCCTGAGCTAATCAGCTCAGGACTTCATTGAGGAGGCAAGCAGCTTTATCCATACGGCTTCAAGACGCATGAATTCCTGAGCTAATCAGCTCAGGAATTCATTGAGGATGACGGATGTCGCGGTCGAGGCATGTGCCGGTGCGATTCCTGAGCTAATCAGCTCAGGACTTCATTGAGGAGTATCGACCGCGAAAATTCCGCCCGCTTTTTCGACATTCCTGAGCTAATCAGCTCAGGACTTCATTGAGGAGGTCAGGCCGTATCGTTTCAGCTCTTTGGCCGCGTCATTCCTGAGCTAATCAGCTCAGGACTTCATTGAGGACGATTATTATCCACGCGCCGACCACCTCTCGGTCAATTCCTGAGCTAATCAGCTCAGGACTTCATTGAGGACTGTATGAGGCGGGCGAGTCCGGTGTCAACAAGTGGATTCCTGAGCTAATCAGCTCAGGACTTCATTGAGGAAATACGAAATGTCTTTCGAGCGTTGACTTTCGACTGGGATTCCTGAGCTAATCAGCTCAGGACTTCATTGAGGAGTCGGCGCCACGTTCACCGGCTCGTCCTTCCGCGTATTCCTGAGCTAATCAGCTCAGGACTTCATTGAGGACCAATCCTTTCAAAAGTGAAACAACCAAGCGAAGGCAGATTCCTGAGCTAATCAGCTCAGGACTTCATTGAGGATTCACGACTGTTCAGCCGTTTTCGTACCGCGATACCTATTCCTGGGCTAATCAGCTCAGGACTTCATTGAGGGACGATCGGCCAAACCTTGGTACGCGAATACACTTGGTATTCCTGAGCTAGTCAGCTCAGGACTTCATTGAGGGACTGTCGTATTTTCGTAAAATGGTTCAGCCAGAAATTCCTGAGCTAGTCAGCTCAGGACTTCATTGAGGCAGGAAAACAGTTAGACGCGATGCTCATCGGCTCGAAGCCATTCCTGAGCCAATCAGCTCTAGACTTCATTGAGGATCGGAGGATAACGAGACAATATTTTCAATTTCTGATGTAGCATTAGCGTGTATGGTGCTGAGAATTGATGAGCGCGACTTGAAGGCGAAGCTCAATGAGCGCAAGAGCTTTATCGGATATGGTTCCAAGGGTGACGGTATCGCCAACATTGTTGCAGGCTTATTCTATATTCCAACGGCATGTACGTTTACGATGTTGCGACGTGGGCGCGATATTTGTTCGCTGTATTGGGTGTTGTGATAATCGCGTTGGGCGTCGCGAGTATTGTATGCAAAGGACTCACTTCCGAAAAACTATATAAGGAAATCGAATCGATGGACAGAAGAGCCAGTTCTCTCATTGCGGTCAAGGATGGCACGGATGTGCTGTCCAATCGGTATCTGACGTATTACGACGAGCGGTGGAATTGTTGGTTCCTTCCGAATCATCGTTCATTTGATTCGTATGAGGAAGACAAAAGAAAGCTTTCGTCATATCTTTCGTCGGAATTCAAGATTCCGTCTGACGATTTCCAAATGAGATTCGTTGGAACTGCGGCCAGTACAAAGTTTTCTACCGCGCATAATGAGGAGCGCACTTACGATTACCGGTTGTATCTTGCGTCGGTGATCCGGATTCCTGATGCTTGGGATGCTGAAGGTGAGTTCGCGATTGGATCCAAGAAGTGCAAGTGGATGACGGTCGATGAAATGCTGAACGACAGGAAAATCTACGCCATCAACCATGACGTAATCCAAATGCTCAAGGATCTCATCTGACACATGTTGAGAAGTTCACTTCGCGTATAAGTCTTCCCCTTTCTGTCCGTAGAAAGCCATTTTAACTCAAGTAGATAAGTTATGTAAGAGACATGCGAGAACGAGAAGATTTCCTGAGTGTCCAATAGACGTCCGGATTTTCCGCCACAACGTCGCGTATACGTCCGGCATTATCGGCACTCGTGTATCCAGCTGTGTCTGCGGTTGCCTCCCATGGAGGGTGACAGGACTGTGATTTTGATGTATGCCTAGATGCTGCTTTGCAGGCTGTCTGCATAATTCGAAATTGAAGCAAGAGTTTCGGGTTGCGCAGCCGCAATTGACGGACGGTGCGTCTTTCGGGTGCAAAATGCCTTGATCGAAAGTCCGTGTCAAACGGAGCTCTCACGTTATTGCTGTCAAGATTTGGGGAAATTAGGCATCAGGTTTGAGGCTTGCCTGTTGTTAAGGCCGAAAACGACTTAAGGAAATCTCGGTGGTAGAGATTGTTAAGTAGGAATGGTCAAAATTGTTAAATAGAGGTTAGTGAAGGTTGATATATGCGATCTTGCAGAGTTGGTGTGATGTGCTAGGGGTGAGCACCCTCGTTGACGCCCGGTTTGGCGACATCCAGGGTGCTCTTTTCTCTGGGAGATGTTTTCGCTAGAGGATGTTGCTTTGGTTTAGCCAGGCACGTAGGTCACGAATTTCCTGATCGCAGATGCCGTGGCCCATTCCCGGATATTCGAAATACGTGAGATTGCCGGTTTGCGCAAGTTTGTTGTGCGCGCACTGTTGGTCGGCTAAAGGAATTGTGCGGTCTTCGCCGCCGTAACAGAGTGCGAATCGCGTGCGTCCGGTCGCGGGCGAGGCTCAGCGGTTTCACCTTTGAATGACGGACTCATCAAAATCGCCATATCGAACACATCGGGATGTTCCGCAATTATGCGATACGATAGGTATCCGCCTTGCGAAAACCCAATTAATACTTTACGGAACCGCACATATGCGGACGAATCCAGCAATCGTACGACGGCATCGCCCACGGCACTGCACTCACGTCGACGCTCTCCTACGGAACATCCATCCGGATACCAGTAGTAGCTTCCGATGTAAGGACGTTCGTACGTGCCTCGGAACGACAGATAATTCAGATGCTGGGCAGGAGCAATGGAGTTGTCCGTTGAAGATGCGTCTTGCTTCGGAACATCATAAATCGCATCAATAATGCGGATCATCTCATTTTCATCATTGCTGAATCCATGAAATCCCAAGAACAGCAGATCATCGCCGGCTATTTCGCAGGCGGCCGTCTCAATGCTGGTACTCACGTTCAAACGCATATCAACCTCCCATCGCATGTCGATAGTATGCAGTTTTCCAGCGGCACCATAACGGTGGACAGCGAAGTGGGGAAGGGCACGACGTTCACCGTCATGCTGCCGTTGGTTGAGGAAAACACTGAATATGTGGCGAAGGCTACAATAATCCGTCGGCGTGCAATGCGTTGAACATTCGGTCCAAGCATTCAACCAGCAGCGGATAGGGCATTGCCACGTTCACACGCACGCATCCGACACCGGTCTCGCCGCATGAGCGTCCATCTGTTAGCGCCACTTGCGCTTTCTCAAGGAAGTATGTGGCTGGGTCTTCGATGCCAAGCGGACCAAAATCAAGCCATGCGATATACGTGCCTTGAGGCTTGATATAGCCGATTCCGGCGAACCGCTCACGCATCTGCTCATCGAACAGGGCAATATTCCTACGCACGTAGGCGAACGCGTCCTGGAACCACGGATCACCTTCGTTATATGCGGCGGTGGTAGCGATCGCGCCGATGGTGGCGGTCTGATGTTCGCTCCACTCCGCCTTGACTGCCCACATGTCACGGTCGGCCGGATTGGTGAGCAGCACCTGCGCGCATTTCGTGCCCGGAATGTTGAACGACTTCGACGCGCTGGTAGCGGTCATTGACTGCAATGCAGCCTGCTCGCTGATGGTGGGGAATGGAATATGCTTGCCTTCGAACACAAACGGAGCATGGATCTCATCATTGAAAATGCGCACATCGTACTGCGCTGCCAAATCGCTTAGGCGCAGCTCTTCCTCCAGAGTAAGCACTTTGCCGATCGGATTATGAGGATTGCAAAGCACGAACGCATGGCATCCGGCCGCAAACGCGCGTTCAATGGCGTCGAAATCGAACAGCCACTGCGCTTCACCGGTTTTGGCGTCGCCGCTTTGCAGCATTTCGATTTCGATCACGTTGACGTCATATAGTTTCGGCACACTCAGAAACGGCATGTAAGCCGGCGTTGGCACGATTACGCTATTACCAGCGCCTACCAGTTCGCGCAGGAAAATCTCGTACGCTTCAAGCACGTCGGGAACCACGCGAATGATACTGGGGTCCACATTCCACCCGTAATGCGAGCGCTGCCAGTCTGCGCAGGCTTCTGCCACGCGCTGTTTCCATGGTCCGGGAATGTAGCCGAGTTTGCAATGGTCGCACGCGTTGTCGATGGCCTCTTGAATGCATGGGGCTAGGCCGTAGTCCATTTCGGCGATGAATGCGCCGATGCAGCCGGGGTAGCGTGTCCATTTGTCGGATCCGACTTTGGCGAGGTCGGCTGCGGTGGTGTGGTCGATGGCGTCGGCGTCAAAGCCGGAATCGGTACGATGCTTCATTTCCGTGATTTCTTCCATGGTTCCAGCATGCCGTACCGTTGGTTGCGGGAATAGTGTGTTCTTGTGTTGAATACGAAGACTGTTATGAAGTTTTCTTATATCAGACGCTTTTGCTATTCAATTATTAATCTGATCATGTCGATGCTGAAAAATACAAGAAACATTCGCTCGCATCAGCATTCCGCAATCAGGGAATCAGAAGCGAATCAGATGCTTTCCAAATACTGGTGCGACGCTTTTTCGATTTCGTCCTTGACGCGGGCCACTGACGGTCGGTCGTCCGCTTTTCTTGTGACGAAACAGACGGTACGGAATGCGTTGCTGTCGGCAATCGGCAGTGCGGCCAGGTTGGACTGCATTCCAGCGGTTGTGGCCAAACGGGACACGATCGAGACGCCCATGCCGACTTCCACAAGATTCTGCGTTGCCCAAAAATCATCGGTCGAATGCGTGATTTCCGGTGTGAAACCGGCGGCATGCGCCAACGACACCAGATTCGCCTGACAGGTCTCACAGCCGGCGATCCACTGTTCGGTGCGTGCCGAAACCAGCTGGACCGGCAGATGCGAGCTTTCATACTGGCGTGCGATCGTGTTGTTCGCGCCGATCAGCAGCATCAGCGGATCGATGCCGAAGGGGGAGACTTCCAGATCGTCCGGACCGGTCAACGCGGGCAGGGAATTGTATTGGAAGATGATCGCGCAATCAGCGAGACCCTGTTCCAACGCCTCCATGGCTTCGGGGGTTCCATCTGCATGAGGCTTACGCGAATGTCGGATGTTTTGCTGATATGCACGAGCACGCGCGCCACGAACGACGAGCATACCGATGGGGGAGCGACCAGGCGAATATGCGTCGATCCGTTGCGCTGGTATTCTTCCACATCTTTGACTGCTTGGGTGACGCGATTGTAGATGAGCTGCCCATGACGTGCCAAAATACGGCCGATCGGCGTCAGCTCCACACCATGCGACGTGCGCTGCACGAGTTTTGCGTCAAGTTCGCGTTCGACCTTGCGGATCTGCTGGCTGATGGCCGGCTGTGACCAGCCGGTTTCGCGCGCGACCGCGGAGAACGAGCCCAAACGCTCCACGTTCCACAAGGTCACCAGAATCTGCGGATTCAAGGTTTTCGCACTGAATCCTGCGGCGTTCGCGGTGATGCCGACGTCGGGATTCGTATTGGCGTTTTCGTGCGTGTTGCTATCGGCTGGCGTGTTCATGAGATTGACGCTCAGCTTTCCAGGAATGAGGGAATGGCCTCGGCCGCCGCATAGCCCGCGCGGTACATGCGTTCCAAACCTTCGAACGACTTGCTCAACGTGCTTAAACCATACAGGCTTTCCGGTGCGAGAATAAGCACGCGGCCGTCTTTCTCGTATTCCTTGGCCAACGCCACTTCATCGTTGTACGTCTGGTAACGGTTGAGCAGTTTTTCCGCGGCTTCCGGGTGGCTGCGCTTCAAAATGGCGGCGGGTCCGATGTCTTTCTTTTGCTCGCGAAGCACATCCTTCTGGCGTGTCAGGATCACCACAATGCGATCGTAGCCGTCATCGATCGCTTTTTGCACCGGAATCGGATCGGCGATGCCGCCATCGTAGTATGGAACGCCATCGATCACATACGGTTCGCATGCGACGGGAACCGCGGACGAAGCTTCATGATATCGAAATTATCGAAACTCACGTCGGATTTGCTGAAATACTTCGTGGAACCGTCTTCCGCATTGCACGCAACCACGGTGAAGTCGGTCGGATTAGCCTCGAAAGCCGCATAATCAACCGGATTTTCGCCATTATGATTGCTCAACGTGCTATACACGTAATCAAGATTGGCGAAATTATGGTTCTTGACATAGCTGTCGAAGCTCGCATACTCCTTACGGAACGAGTACTGAGTGTAGAACGTGTGATTGCGCCCATGCTGCTTCGCAATGAACGAAACCATGTTGGCGCTGCCGGCGGAAACACCATAACAATGGTCGACGCTTATACCGTCCTCAAGCATGCGATCCATTACGCCCGCACCGTAAATCGCACGAAAACCGCCGCCGACGTCGATCATTGCCGTTCTGTGAGCCATATGCGCCCCGTCCTTTCGTCGTCCGTCCTTTTGGGTTTCAATTGACTTTACGCGGTCTAATTGACGTATTTTTGCGTATTCGGTCATTTCTTATCGAAGGACGACGTAAGATATCTGCGAATAATCAATAAAAATGGAGTGGAGAAGATATCAATGAATGAAGCTGCACTGCCTCAGTCGACGGTCCACATCGCCCAAGCTGATCCGGACGGGATTCTGCTGGTGATTCACGCGGGTGCCGGCAATCGTGGCAAAAAGGATACGCCGGAACGTCGTGCCCAGGTGGAGCAGGATTTGAACAGGGCTCTTGAAGCTGGCTATGCGCTGCTGGAGCAGGGGGCGCCGGCGGAGGATGCCGTGTGCGCGGCTATCCGTGTTATGGAGGATGCTCCGGAGTTCAACGCTGGTCGTGGTGCTGCATTGACGAGCGAAGGCATCGTATCCATGGATTCCTGCCTGATGACCGGTGTCGATGGCGAGGTCGGTTCCGCGTGTGGTCTGACCACGTCTAAGAATCCGATCAACGTAGCGCGTGCCATCAAGGAAAAGACCAAGCATGTCATGTTTGCCAAGCCCGGTAATGATTTGCTTAAGGAGTGGGGAATCGAACTGTGCGACAGTGAATATTTCATCACTCCGGCACGCCAGGAATCCTTGCGCGAGGCGCAATCCAACGGCGATGAGTGGGAGAAGCATGGCACCATCGGCGCTGTCGCCCGCGACTCGTTCGGCAACATCGCTGCCGGCACCTCCACCGGTGGCATCACCAACCAGATGCCGGGACGCGTCGGCGATTCGCCCCTGCCGGGCTGTGGTACCTATGCCAACAACGATTCCGTCGCGATCTCCTGCACCGGCATCGGTGAGGCGTTCGTCAAGGAAGTCGCTGCGCATCAGGTTTCTGATCGCGTTCTGTACGCCAAGGAGGAGCCGGTCGAGGCTGCGAAGGCGGCGCTGGATGGTGTCGCCCGTCATCATGGCGATGGCGGTATGATCGTCGTTCCGGCGCATGGTGAAGGCGCGATGGTATTCAATAGCGAGATGATGAACTGCGGTTGGAAGTCTCCGAAGGGCAGCTACGTGCAGAGTTGATACTGTAGCGGCAAACCGTCAAAAACAAGTCACAAAAGCACAGCGGGTTCAATCCATGAAGATTCGAACCCCGCCTGTGCTTTAGCTCCCTTTCTGGACGCGAATCATTCGTTCGCCGTCCAGAAACATCACTTAGTGATGGTGTTGTAGGTAGGTAGATTGGTGTAATCGAACGACACGTTCTTCACGTTCGTCGCGGACACGGCGGCGACGTTGTCGTTCCACAGCGGAATCACCGGAAGATCCTTGGCCAGCACTTCCTGAGCTTGGTGAAGTCCTCGGTTCGCTTCTTTACGTCGGTCTGGGCAAGTGCGGCGTTCAGGAGCTCGTCGAATTCCGCGCTCTTGTAATCACCATCGTTCGAACCATGACCGTCAGCGGAGCTGGAGGCATATAGCGGATTGAGATAATCTTCAGCGGACGGGTAATCCAGCATCCAGCCGGCACGGAACGCGGTTTTGATGGTGCGGTTGGTCACCTGGTTACGCACGTCGCTGAACGTGGCGTACGGCTCGCCAGCGGCGTCGATGTCGAGTGTGTTCTTGATCTGGTTGCACACGGCATCGACCCATTCCTTATGGCCGCCATCGGCGTTATAGGCGATTCGGAAGTTGCCGGACCATGGCTTGATGGCATTGGCTTTCTTCCAGAGTTCCTTGGCCTTGGAAGCGTTGTATTTCAGGTTGCTGCCGTTCTGTTCCAGTTTCTTCACATATTCGGGGACGAGCGGTGAAGTGAAATCGGTGGTCGGGGTCTTCGTGTTGTTGTAAACCTTCTTGACGATCTGGTCGCGGTCGATGGCCATGGAAATGGCCTGACGACGCAACTGGCCTTCTTCGTCGTTGCCGAAATGCTCAAGACGTTCCGGAATGATGAAGGACTGGAACGAGGATCCTGCCTGGCTGTAGGCGATCACGCTGGAATCCTGACGGAAGGTCTTCACCGCGGACTGTGGAATCTGATCCATCACGTCGAGGTTGCCAGACAGCACGTCGGAGTAAGCGGAATCCTCATTCGTGTAGACGCGGTATTCGATGCCTTTGTTGGACACCTTGCGGCTGCCCTTATAATCCTTGTTTGGTACGACGATGATGTTCTTGTCGTGGGACCAGGACTTGAACTTGTACGGACCATTGCCAATCGGAGCCTGACCGAACTTCTTGATGTCCTTAAATGCCACGCTTGGCAGCGGGAACATGGATTGGTGCGCGAGC
>ENA-OQIR01000148-OQIR01000148.1-human-gut-metagenome-genome-assembly--contig:-NODE-148-length-32419-cov-5.473554_pt1 | contig 32419 bp, 30 predicted proteins | sample MGYA00242580_ERZ504745 | MGnify/ENA primary metagenome ERZ504745 (study PRJEB26092, sample SAMD00036214) | human gut metagenome | host: Homo sapiens | study: EMG produced TPA metagenomics assembly of...
ATCTTTACTGAAAGCCAAATCTACAGGGACATTCTGTCCATGATGAAGGTACTCGTGCCATGTATCCGCAGTCCTCAAGGATTGAGAGGAATAAGAATACGATAGCCATCTGTGGTGCAAATCCGATAGGTGCACCAAGACCTCCGATGATACCTTCAACTACAAGTGATACAAGCCATTCAGAGCAGCCTGCATTTTCCATAAATGTCTGTACTGCCGGCTGAATCCACTCACCAAAGAGTGTGTCGTTTGTCCAGTCTGTTACAATTCCACCGAGTGATGATACTGCAACATAATATACAGCCCACATGATGAGTGCGAAAATAGGCAGTGCTAAAAATCTGTTTGTAACAATCTTATCAATTTTGTCTGATACTGTCTCTTTTCCGGCGCGTGCCTTCTTTACACATGAGCCGATGATTGAAGATATGTACTGATATCTCTCGTTTGTGATGATACTCTCTGTGTCATCATCGTATTTGTCCTCGAGAGCTTTAATCTCTGCATCTACATTTGGAGCACTCTTTAGCACCTCAGAAATCTTTGAGTCACGCTCTAAAAGCTTGATTGCAAAGAATCTCTTCTGGTTCTCTGATACTGCAAGACCAAGCTTATCCTCGATGCCTGCGATTGTACTCTCCACATCATCTGCGAAGTGATGTACTCGCTGAACGGATTTACCTGACTTTGCAATCTGGATTGCCTTCTCTGCAGTCTCCTTGATTCCTGTCTTCTTTAAAGCTGAAATCTCAACAACCTCACAGCCGAGCTTCTCTCCAAGTGCTTTGATATTGATTTTGTCTCCGTTTTTCCTTACAATGTCCATCATATTGACAGCCATAAGCACCGGAATGCCAAGCTCGATAATCTGTGTTGTCAGATACAGATTACGCTCGATATTTGTTCCGTCCACGATATTGATAATCGCATCAGGCTGCTCTCCGATTAAGTAATTTCTTGCAACAACCTCCTCGAGAGTATATGGAGAAAGTGAGTAGATACCCGGTAAATCCACCAGTCCACATCCTTGTGACCGATAAGCTTTCCCTCTTTTTTCTCAACTGTAACACCAGGCCAGTTACCAACATACTGATTGGCACCTGTTAAGGCATTGAACAGTGTTGTTTTTCCGCAGTTCGGGTTTCCTGCGAGAGCAATTTTTACTGCCATGTTTTAATCTCCTTATTTTTGTTTGCTCATTCTGCCTATAGTTTGTATTTACTAACCTATAGTCAAAAAAATTTACTCTACTTCTATCATAGAGGCATCGTCCTTACGAAGTGATAGCTCATAGCCTCTCACTGTCACCTCTACCGGATCGCCAAGCGGTGCCACCTTGCGGATAAATATCTCAACACCCTTAGTAATTCCCATATCCATGATACGTCTCTTGACTGCGCCCTGGCCTGTGAGCTTGACAACCTTGACTGTCTCGCCTACTTTGGCTTGCTTTAATGTCTTCATGCTGACTACTCCTTTTTTAATTTTATTGTTGTTTAAAAAATTTATATAACGTTTGCATAATATCATATACAAAGTCGTTTAAATCTTAAATGATTACAGCTTATACAGCACATTGATGCATGTGTTGTATATGTTATATATGTCATACATGCTATATCCATGCCTGTTACATATGTTATATCAAACCATGATCTTATTTGCCATGTCCTTGCCGATTGCTACTCTGGCACCCTTTACATTGACTATCATATTGCCGGCTATCTCTGAGATGACAGTCACCTCTCCGCCTACTACAAAGCCCAGCTTCTCAAGGAAAGATCTCACCTCTTCCTTTCCGCCGATTTTCTTGATTATCTGTGCCTCCCCAGCACCACTCATTGATAATGGCATCATATTTACCTCTTTTCACGTCTTTTCTTCACGACTTTAATGATAAAAAACATCATTTGGTAGCTCTTACGGCTGTTAGTATACTCTAACGTGACTTAGATGTCAATAATATTTTTTAGATTTTTCTTACTTTTTTCAGTTGTGGCTAATAGGGTGGGTCCCAAGACTCGATACCATCGGGCTTGCTCGCGGAGTCTCACCAGCTTAGTACTCTCGCGTTCGCTACTAAGATACTGTACGAAATTATGCTTGTTAGGATTTTCTGCAATTTCAGCTTCTTTTTCACGCAATTTTTCTGGCTTATGGGCTGGGTTGGGGAGCTGTTTTGTGGATTTCTACGGTTTCAGCTACTTTTTTCTGGATTTTTTCGGCTTTTGGGTTTGGTTTAGGAGCTGTTTTGGGGATTTCTGCGGTTTCAGCTACTTTTTTCTGGATTTTTTTCGGCTTTTGGGTTGATTTTGGGAGCTGTTTTAAAAGTTTTATGGATTACAGCTCCACAAGGGCCTGCCTACTATGCTATCAACCTATGGCTATTGTACATTATGCTAATTTAGTCCTACTTAATAAATATACTTTTTTGACTGAGGTCGGTACGCGTGCCCCGGGCACCGATGGCGCACCCGTACTCTCCTGCAGGCACATAGCGAAACAGTTTAGATACTGTTAGAATTATGCCCACGAAACGCAGAAACGCTCCTGCAAGGACGCAGGAGCGATGAGAACCGCGCCATGAACGGCGCGTTTTGACGGTTTCGTCAAGCATAGAAACCCTAAAAAACATAATTCATACAGTATCTTAACTGTGAAGCGTAGCCTGCAGGAGAGTACGTGTGCGACACCCGGTGCCCGGGGCGCGCGTACCGACCTCAGTCAAAAAAGTATATTATAATATTATATTACGTAAAACCAGCTCGAATCCGTCTCCATCTCGCTGGCCACAAGCTCCTTTCGCTCTCCTGTTCTGATGGAAAGCTCCTGGTTTTTGATGCTCACACGAGCCCCCGGCTCGATAGATGAGGTAATAAATGCATTACTTCCGATGACAGCCCCTCTACCGATAACAGTCTCACCACCAAGTATAGAAGCTCCGGCATAGATGATGACATTATCCTCAATAGTAGGATGTCTCTTCACGCCCTTTAGCTTCTGACCACCTCTGGTAGAGAGTGCTCCGATAGTCACGCCCTGATATACCTTGACATTGTCACCGATAATAGTGGTCTCACCGACCACGATGCCTGTTCCGTGGTCTATAAAGAAATTCTTGCCAATAGTGGCACCCGGATGGATATCAATACCGGTCTTGCTGTGTGCGTACTCTGTCATCATACGCGGGATGAGCGGTACTCCAAGCAGATGCAGCTCGTGGGCTATACGGTTTGTAGTGATGGCAAGCAGTCCCGGATAGCAAAGGATAATCTCATTGTAATTGTAGGCTGCAGGGTCTCCGTCAAAAAACGCAGCCACATCAGTCTCCACCAAAGCCCTGATTTTTGGAATCCTTTTAAAGAAATCATTGCTGATTTTCTCAGACATATTGACAAGCTCGTGATGAGACAAGCTCCTGTATTTAGGATTCTGCGGCAGGGCAAGCACCACCTGCTTGCGCAGATTGTACATGATATCCTCCAAAAGAACAGCAATCTGGCTGTCCAGGTTGTAATATCTGAAGCTCGTGCCCTTGAAATAGCCCGGATACATTATCTTAATAAGCTTTGAGAGCAGATCACAAACAGCCTCCTTGTCAGGCTGTGAAAATAGTGCCTGCTGATTTATGATTTTGTCATCATGATAATCGTCAAGTATCTGTGATACAAGCCCTTCTATCATTTCTTTATTATTATCCATATATTCGAAGCCTCCGAATTTACTATTTATAATATTTTTTTGCCTCCATACGCTCCTCCCATGTGCGGTTTATTATACCGCCTATGAAAAGCACATACATACAGCCATATAACCATACCATTATAAGCGCAATAGTGGTCATTGTGCCATAAAATGAAGAATAATTATTGTATTTATCCACGTACACAGAAAAGATTCCCGAAAAAATCATCCATGCAGCCGCCGCAAATACCGCTCCCGGCAGCTGGTACTTTGCCCTCTGCTTCTTGTTTGGCAGAAACACATAAATCACCCAGAAAAATAAAATAAGCACCGGCAGGCAGATTACCAGACGATAATCGACCACACTGCCTATTATACTTCCAATTATATGATGAACATTCGAAAAATACATCTTCCTGAGCATATTTCCAAACACCATGATACCCAGTAAAAAAATGAGCGCCAGTGCAAAAACGATACTGTAAAGCACCGAATATATGCGCCGCAAAATAAAATTTCTGTTTTCCTTCACATGGTACATATCATCAAGTCCAAGCTGAAACGAAATAAAAGCCTTTGAGCTTAAGTACACGGCTGTAATCATCGTGATAGAAAGCCTGCCTGTGCCGCTTGCATACACCTCACTGGCCAGATCCTTCATGATGTCACCAAACGACTCCGGAATAAACGAGCTCGCCCACATCAAAAAATCAGCCTCTGTAAGCGGTGTCCAGCTCAGCAGCGAAAAGAAAAACAATAAAAACGGGAAAAACGACAGCATCAAAAAGAAGGCTGCCTGCCCTGCGTATGCAGAAATAGAGCTCTCTGAAAAATTGGTCACAAAATCAAAGGCTGTCACAATGATATCCCATCTTCTGCTGTATTTCCTCGCATTTTTTCCTTCGATGTTAGATTCTTTACAATCACCACCTACGGCCTTACTTTTCTCCGTTTTGATTTCCGGTGTTTTACTACTTAAATCCGTTCTACTTTGCTTTGTCATCTGCCTTCTTCTGGAATTTCTCCTCAAATACTATAAAACGCTCATGAGTCCCCTCACCAATGAGTCCTGCCTCATCAAAAGCCTTTACAGAAAAAGTGAGCGCTCTACCATCCACCTTCACAAGCTCCGACTCACAGGTCACCTTCATGCCAACCGGTGTAGCCGAAACATGCTTAATATCAAGCGCAGTACCGACAGTACCACTTCCCTCCTCAAGCTCAGACGCAACACTCTCAAAAGCTGTATTTTCCATCAGCGCAATCATAGCCGGAGTAGCAAACACATCCATCGTACCGCTTCCCATAGCCTTCGCTGTCTTATCCAAAGTCACTGTAATCTCTTTCTTACCTTTAATACCTGCTTGTAACATATCAGTCTCCTTATATTTATATTATAAAATAAATCCTAGCATTTTTACGCCACAATGTCCAGTGAAAAATAAGTTTATAAACTTTTCACAATTCCAAAAATGCCCAATCCATGCGGTTTTCTGTCATTTTGTTAGCACTCACTATTTTTGAGTGCTAATTTTCTATTGACTTTTCCGATAATGCGAACTATTATTTTATTATGCTTATATAGCAAGCTGATTTATTACAAATAATAAATGACCTACACTCGCGGAAACAAACTAAATTGCGGGTAGCAGACAGTTGTTCCGAAGATAAAATATGAACTGCCACAGGGTTCCATTACCGGACAAGGCGGCACAACCAAAATCATGCCGCATAACTATCCATACCAAATCCTGTGGCTGACTTCATATTTTCTCTGAGGAATTATTGGCTGCTACATCGCAACCTTACAGCCCATAGCCGCGGTGTAAAACATTTAACTAAATCTACACTCGCGGAAATAAGCTAAATTGCGGGTAGCAGACAGTTGTTCTGAAGATAAAATATGAACTGCCACAGGGTTCCATTACCGGACAAAGTGGCACAACCAAAAGTATGCCACAAACTATCCATACAAAATCCTGTGGCTGACTTCATATTTTCTCTGAGGAATTATTGGCTGCTACACCGCAACCTCACAGCCCATAACCGCGGTGTAAATGTGAAATAAAAAACAAGGAGTGTGTAAAAATGACAGAAAAACACGGCAATCTTTCAATTGACAGCGACAACCTGTTCCCTATTATAAAGAAATGGTTATATTCAGACCACGATATCTTCTATCGTGAGCTCATCTCAAACGGATGCGATGCCATCACTAAGCTCAAAAAGCTCGACATGATGGGTGAATATTCCCTTCCTGCAGACTACAAGGGCAAGATTCAGGTGCTCGTAAACCCTGACGAAAAGACAATAAAGATTATAGATAACGGTCTTGGTATGACAGCTGATGAGGTTGAGGAATACATAAGCCGTATCGCTTTTTCAGGTGCTACAGACTTCATCGAGAAATACAAAGACAAGTCAAATGATGACCAGATTATCGGTCATTTCGGTCTCGGCTTCTACTCAGCATTCATGGTAGCCGACGAGGTAACAATCGATACTCTCTCTTATAAAGAGGGCTCTACACCTGTACACTGGTCATGTGACGGTGGCACAGAGTACAATATGGAGGATGGCGACATGGACGACGTCGGAACAGAGATTACTCTCTACTTAAACGACGACTGTCTCGAGTTCGCAAATGAGTACCGCGCACGTGAGGTCATCGAGAAGTACTGTTCTTTCATGCCTACTGAGATTTACCTTGCAAAAGAAAATGCTCCTGAGGAGTATGAGACAATAGACAAGGCCGACAAACGTGACACTGACACTGTCATCGAGGAAATCCATGAGGACGCCAAGTACGAGGAAAAAGAAAATGACAAGGGCGAGAAGGAGCAGGTAGAGGTATCTCCTGCAAAGGATCAGCTCAAAATCGTTAAGCGCCCTGTTCCGCTTAATGATACGACCCCACTTTGGACCAAGAGCCCGAATGAGTGTACTGACGAGGAATACAAGGAGTTTTACAGAAAGGTATTCTTAGACTACAAGGAGCCTCTTTTCTGGATTCACCTGAATATGGACTATCCTTTCAACTTAAAGGGTATCCTCTACTTCCCTAAGATCAACACAGAGTACGACTCAATTGAGGGAACTATTAAGCTTTACAACAACCAGGTATTTATCGCAGACAATATCAAAGAGGTCATTCCTGAGTTTTTGATGCTCCTTAAGGGTGTTATCGATTGTCCTGATTTACCGCTTAACGTATCACGTTCTGCTCTCCAGAATGATGGCTTCGTAAAGAAGATTTCTGAGTACATTACCAAGAAAGTAGCTGACAAGCTCATCGGTATGTGCAAGACAGATAAGGAAGCCTATGAGAAATACTGGGATGACATCAGCCCATTCATCAAGTTTGGCTGCTTAAAGGACGAGAAGTTCTGTGACAAGATAAACGACTATATTCTTTTCAAGGACATCAATGACAAGTATCAGACTCTTCCGGAGCTGCTCGCACCTGTTGCGGAAGATGAAAAATCAGATGCAGAAAGTGCCGATGCTTCTGATGATACAAAGAAAGCTGACAATACTGATGCAAATGCCTCTGATGAAAACAAGGAACCTGAGAAAAATACAGTTTACTATGTCACAGATGTAGTACAGCAGGGTCAGTATATCAAGCTGTTCAAGGAGCAGGGCATGAACGCTGTTATCCTTGACCACAATATCGATACCTCATTCATCACACAGCTTGAGCAGAGAAATGACCACTACAAGTTCATGAGAATAGATGCAGATCTCACAGAGTCTCTCAAGGATGAATCCGGTGCAGACCTCACAGAGGCAACCACTACTCTCTCAGAGGTATTCAAGAAGGCTTTGAACAACGACAAGCTCACTGTAAAGGTAGAAAACCTTAAGAACGCAGATGTAGCATCTGTGCTCACACTCTCAGAGCAGGGCAGACGTATGCAGGATATGATGAAGATGTACGCAGCCGGAGGCATGGGTGGAATGGATCCAAGCATGTTTGCCGCTGACCAGACACTCACATTAAATGCCAACAACGAGCTTGTAAAGTACATCTTAGACAATAAGGATTCTGAGCATGTTCCAATGTTTGCTGAGCAGCTTTACGACCTTGCAATGCTTTCTAACCAGCCGCTTTCAGTTGATCAAATGACTAAATTTGTAAAGAGAAGTAATGATATCATGCTTCTTCTCACAAAGTAATCTAACAAAGTAATTTTACTGTTAACATCACATAAAAAAGCTGTACACTATGCAGGTTTCATAGACCTTCATGTGTACAGCTTTTTATTAATTACCGGCTCTCTTAAACAAAAAGTTTACAAACACAGCCGATACCACCCCAAGCACTGCTCCTGCCAGGACATCCGTTGGGAAATGCATGAAGTTGTACATACGTGAAAACGCTATAAGTACCGCAAGTACAATCGCCGGTATTCCCATTCTTTTGTCTATAAACATAAGTGTCACTGCCGCTGTTATGCCGTTTAACGTGTGTCCCGAAGGAAATGATGAGTCAAACGGTATCTTTACAATAAGACTGACTGTCTCATCTATCTGACATGGTCTCAATCTGTCGACCATATTTTTTATTATCAGATTACCCACTATAAAGCTCAAAAGCTCTGCCGAAAGCATCTGCAGGCCTCCACGGCGGTATTTTTTTGAAACACAAAGCACTACACCTATCACAATCCACAATACACCTGCATTTCCGAGGGTGGATAAAAACGCCATTAGCTTGTCTAAAAACGGTGTTCTGATGCTCTGAATTGCATATATGATGTCAAATTCCCAGTCCATATTATATGCTCCTGTCTATTATTAATTATTATCTGCCTGTTCAATTGTCGGTCTGAAAGTATTTATTGTACACAGTAAAAAATGAGCTTGTTTTCACATCCTTTTCATCCTTTATACTGATTGAATCCCACAGGTCACTGTTTAAACTAAAGCCTGCTTTTTTTACAAAGTGCTCGTAGTCATCATTAAACTGCTCCTGTTGTCTCTTTTGCAGTATAGTGACCTTGTTCTGCTCTGTTTTTCCCGGTCCAGCTTGGATATACACTTGATGAAATAGTAGCCGTCATCTGTGCTTATCATATCAAGATGTCTCTCCATCGCCAAGCTCAAATGCTACAGCCTCTAACCTCCTGTGGCAGAGTGCCCTTGCAGCATACAGCTCTGTCTGGCTGTCCTCACTGCTGCCTGATGCAACTGCTGCAAAATCTTCCTTTGACGAGAGCTTCTGGCTCACAGAATCTGCGCTCTCCTTGCTCTTTACAAAGATTTTCTGTATATGGATAACTCTTGCATCCTCATCACTCACCTCTGTATCAACGCCCTTCGATAAAGAATTATACAGCTTTTGCGCAATCGCATAATGCTCGTATGCGCTCTCAATGTCTGATAAATCAGCCTTTGTGAATTTCTTTTCAGCTTCGTTTAATGAGTCATAGTATTCCTTTGCAGCCTTTGACACACTACTCTTCTCCTTGTCTGTAAGTGTAATCTTCTTCTGCTTTGCAATTGAAACCATGCAGTATATGCGCGTCAGCTCATCAACAGTGACATCCCTGATATATTTTTCCACGTTCGACGCATCATCTGTCTCAAGCAGGTTTACATCATACATAGTGCCGTACAGATTTTTGTAATTGGCTAAATATATGAGTGCCTCCGTCTTATCGCACTTCATATTGTCCACGGAAAAAACTGTATGGCTGTTCGTGGTATTTATATCAAGCACTATCTCCTTGCCGCCAATACTGCAGCCGGTGAGAAGTGTCGCTGATGCAAGCAGCATACACATCGTTTTCTTAAAATACTTCATACCTGCTATCCTTCCACAACAAGGAATCTGCCGTCCGCAATGGCAAAGACCTCACTCTGGTCCATAAGCTCATCATCTGACATGCCCGAAATATCTGAGCCTGCCTCATCAAAGTAATCTCTTACTTCTTTTATATTCTTACATACCACAGCCATGCAGTCCTCTAAAAATTCCTCTGCAGCCTCCGGAGTATCTGCGACCTCCTCACTAAAAAGCTGTGTCTGTTTCTTTAAAAATGTGTCTAAAACCTCGTCATCGTATTCGTACATATTGTATTCCTCCATGTAAATTATCTCTTTTCTTCGGCCTTATATACAGCTGTTCATACAGCAATTATGTCTGATATATTAATATATTGTATTTTTGTACCGCCTGTTAGACATTATATAATAGATTGCTGTGACATGCCACTATTTTTTATATTCACAACAGGTAACAATTGTCTGCTGTAAACGGAATGAATATATGAGCCTCTCATCCGCCTGTATGCTTTTCCCATCTGTAGAAAAAATCCTTCCAAGTGCATCAGCATACAGTTTTAACTGTGTGCTGTATCTGTCGATAAGCTCTTTAGCAGCATTTACCCTGTCTGTCTTATAATCAAGCAGCACTATTTTATCATTCTCCAGCCAGAATACATCAATAATTCCCTGAACCAATACTCCCTCATAGTCCATCACAAAAGGCTTCTCTTTATACAAATCGCCTCTCTTATCCGCCTGTGCCATACGCGCTGCCACATCTGACGATATAAACTGCTCTATAAGCTTTGGTCTGGTCAGCCTGTACATGTCATCTGTGATAAGCCCCTTTTTTAGCATTTCATCCATGCTTTTCTTCACAAATGCACTGACTGCCACATGGTCTTTTGTATCTATATCACACAGGCTCTTGAAATCCAGACACTCCATGACACGGTGCACTGCAGTTCCGCGCAGCGCTCCCTGATTCACACCTGCTGCATTTTTAGGCTCTTTGCTTTCATTAGAAGCACCGCCTGCCTCATCATCCCTCGCAAAGTCCGGCACATACGTCTCCTTCTCCTCCAAAAGGAACTTAGGACGCTCTGCCTCCCTCTCTGTGCTGTCGTACTTTTCAACCATAGAGTCATGCTTCAGCTCAGATACCGAATATTTGCTTTTTTTAGTTATATCAGAAGCATATGCATACTCAAAATCAAATTCCTCTGCGAGTTCTTTGGCTTTTGTTTCATCCGCTGCACTTATGTGCCCAATAAGCTGCGCTTTTGATATATCGTTTGCCGCCATATCCATCGCAGTTCGTGCAGCGAACTCTGTTGCATCGACTGTGGATACCGTATACTTATCCGGGTACGACAGCATGGCAGGTATAATCCAGTCCAGGTAACACCCTGCTCCCTCCCTTTGTCCAAAGCTTATTGGCTGGTTCGCATTTACATTGCCTCTATACTTCTCAAAGGATTTTTGGGCATTTGAAAGTCCCCCTGTCAGGATAATCTTTTCCTTCGCCCTGGTGAGTGCTACATACAGCACACGCAGCTCCTCTCCCAGATTTTCCCTTTTAATGCGACTCTCTATCTCATTTCTTATCAGTGATGGTCGCTTTGTCCTTGGGCTTTTTGTTTTTTCCACAAGGCCAAGACCCAGCTTTTCATGTATCACCAGGTCTGATTTTGTGTCCTGCGTGTTAAAGCCCTTGCCAAGCCCGGAAATAAACACTACAGGAAACTCAAGTCCCTTGCTCTTGTGGATTGTCATAATGCGCACCACATCGTCATTCTCGCCTGCGGTATCGGCCTCTCCGTAGTCTATCTCGTATTTCTGCTGTATATCTACGTACCTGACAAAGTGAAACAGCCCCTTGTAGCTGGTCTTTTCATAGGCTGCGGCCATCTCAATCAGCATATCTATATTCTGTCTGCGCCGTTTTCCTGCCGGCATGCCGATGCATACCTGTAAAAGCCAGTCTCATCAAGCATCATGTACAAAAGCTCATGGATTGGCGTATCAGCTACAGCACCTCTTAGTCTCTCAAATACCAAAGCGAAGGCTTTAAGCTTCTCGTCCTCATAGCCATTCTCACCTGCCATGGCGCTAAGTGCAGCCTGTGCAAAGCTTACACCCTTAAAGGCAGACCTAATCTGTGCCAGCTCCTCATCATCCATGCCCACAATAGGCGAAGCAAGCACTGCTGCCATCGGAATATCCTGCAGCGGATTATCGAGTATGCGAAGCATGGACAGAATCACCTGTATCTCATACGATGAAAAGTAGCCTGTATTCGACTCTACATGCGCCGGAATATCACAGTCCTTTAATACTGCTGCCACTGTATTACCCCAGGTTGCAACACTTCTCGAAGTATCACTATATCCCTGTACTGCACGGCTCTTAGCTGCCCTGTCTTTTTATCAGTCACCATGCCGTTTTCCATCAGACTCCTGATACGGTTTGCAATCAAAAGCGCCTCTATCTGCACCTTATCTCCATCCTCATCCTCTATAATTTCAGACAGCTCCTCATCCTTGTAGTCAACAAGCAAAAGCTCAGGACGCATCGTCTCATCCGGATAGCTTGCACCGGGATACAGTGCCGCATCGTCATCATACTGCACATTGCCCAAATCTGCTGCCATGATTTTGTAGAATATGTCATTAGTAAAGTCTAACACCTCATTCCTGCTTCTGAAATTTTTATGCAGGTCTATTCTCTGGTGTGCACTGTCATCTGATGTATATGTGTTGTATTTTTCCATAAACAGCTCCGGACGTGCCATTCGAAACCTGTATATGCTCTGCTTTACATCGCCCACCATAAACATGTTGCCGACTCCCTGGTGCTCTCTTGAAATAGCGGTAAGTATATCCTCCTGCACCTGGTTTGAGTCCTGATACTCGTCAATCATGATTTCCTCAAAATGTTTTGAAAACTCACGCGCTGTCTCTGTGGGCTCCAGTGTCTGTTCATCCACCAGTATGCGAAGTGCAAAGTGCTCTATATCAGAAAAATCAAATACTCTTTTTTTTGTCTTTACAGCCTCCATCGCATCATAAAACTCGAGTGAGAGCCTTATCAGCTCTTTAACAAATGGTCTTTGACGCTCCAGCTGCTCATACATAAGCTCAATTGACATGCCAAAGTATTTCTGCTTTATTCCGTCTACCTTCTTCTTGGCAGCATCGCGCATGCTTTTCACGCGCTCCTTTTTCTTCTCGTCTCCGTCAAATTTTCTGATGACAGCAATTCTGCCAAAGGATATTTTGTTTAAGAACTCCTGCATGCCGACATAGCCTGTCACATCAGCCATTCCATCAAACAATGCTATATCCTCTGAAAGTGTAAGTGCATACTTTTCAAGCCCGGGTGTAGCTGATGCCAGGTCTTTTGCCATTGTAAGCTCCTGAACAGTCTCCTCCAAAAGCACCCTGCTGTAATCCACTATCTCCTTAATAATTTCTGAGTCCTCAAGCTGTTTAGCTGACTTTATATCATAGAGCCTTAGGAGCTGTTCATCCACTTTCTCGGCCATGATGAGCTGCCAGCCTTATAGTAGATATCCTCCACCATCTGCCTGACGGCAGAGTCATTTCTTCCCTTGCTGTAGGTATCTATAAGGTTGATAAATTCCTCGTTGTCTTCTCTTGCATAATTGTCCTCAAATACCTGTGCCAAAGCATCCTTTAGCATAAGCTTAAGCTCTGCCTGGTCACCGATTCTGAAATCAGGATCCAGATTAAGCTGTGCGAAATTATTCTGCACCACAAACAGACAAAACGAATCGATTGTAGTGATGAGCGCATTGTGAACCAGTGTCGACTGCCTCTGCAGGTTCTCATCGTCCGGCTTTTGCTCCTTCAAGCTGTCTATCGCACGGCTGACACGCTCCCTCATCTCAGCAGCTGCAGCCTTGGTAAACGTCACCACAAGCATCCTGTCGATATCCACCGGCGGATTATCCACACATATTCTGTTTACTATACGCTCAACGAGTACAGCTGTCTTTCCTGAGCCCGCTGCCGCCGATACAAGTATATCCCTGTCTCTTAAATCTATAACCTTTTTCTGTTCACTGGTCCATTTAACATCCATATTATATCTCCCGATTATGGCTTTATATTATTATCTCCATAGCATGCTTTATGCTCTGCCGCTGCAATCTGTGTACGCATTTTATCAAGTACATCTTCCTTATTGTCACCGTTAAAGCTTCTTTCGCTAAAGCCCGGTATCCTTGAATCATACCTGCATATGGCCTGAAATGCGCAATATGCGCAGCTGTCTATTTTCTTGTTCTTGATAGGATTGACGGCAACATTTCCATCGTATATCTCTCTTCCTATCTCACGAAGCTTCTCTCGCGCAAACCTTGTTATCACATCAAACTCTTCGGCGTTTGCCACCTTTGAGCCTGCAGCCGGTGTCTGATCCTTTTTTAAGGTGACAGGGATTACGTCAGAGCTTTTCTCAAAGTCCCTGTCCATGCCTCTGTATGCCTTTTCGTCCGAGTTGATAAGCCCGTCAGGCTTGAGCTTCTTTAATATCATCTGATCGATTTCTTCCTCAGACAGCTCAGTGCCCGGTGTCACATCCTTTAAATCAATTACAGGATCGTCGATGTGATAGTACAGCATACCGCCCGGCTCCACACTTACCTGCTTTAGCGCCTCTTTCTTTTGTTCCATGACGGCGTCCATGTACACTGCAAGCTGAAGCTGCGTGCCATAGTACAGCTTCACCAGGTCAAAAACTGTATTTCCCGACTTGTAATCCAGTACCTTCACAAAAAGCCTGCCCTCATCCGTATATGTGTCAGTCCTGTCCACGCGTCCCTTTATATCAACCGTCACATCATTTGCCATATCAAGGCTCTCGTAAAAGGAAAACTCAAACCTCTCAGGCACAAAGCTGCCTCTTCGTATCTGGGTTGTGAGTGCCCATACTGTCTGCTTAAAGACAGCCTTCATATGTGATATCGAATGTTTGCTTTCCGCTGTATCAAATATGCCAAAGCCTGCATACTCATCAATCACCTCATTTATTGCTTCCATCGCAAGCTCATCTCTTTTTGCATCTGTCACGCTAAACCAGTCAGTACTCTCCCTATCAAGCTTCTTACTGTATCTTTCCAGTGCTTCATGGTATATATTACCCATATCAAGAGATGTAAAGCCGCTCTCCTCACGCTCTGTAAGCCTCAATCCATAATTTAAAAAATGCGCATATGCACATCTGGCAAACTGCTCAAAGCGCGTGATACTGCCCTCCATGTGTCTGCCGTATATGCTTCTTGCCACATTTCGGCTAATCGGATCCTTTGAATAATGCTCGAACCTTGCATTTATGAGCCGCTCCACGGAATTTTTTTGAGTAAATTCTTTATCGTCTACTTCATTACAGTCCCCTGCATCACTGACTGATGCGTCATAGAGCATCACCGCTGCTGCAATCTCGCACCATCTGTCATCCATCTCATTTGACAGCAGATAATCCAGAGCACTCTGCCTGCTTGATATATCCAAAAGCTGTTCTACATCCTCTGTCTCAGTCACGACAAGCTCCGGAAACATCCCCTTTAATATACCTATGAGGTACGATGGCTGGGCAGCCTTTTTTTCACTGTCAAGCCTCGTATAGCTGATATAAAGCTCCCTGGATGGCTTTGTCATATTCAGATACAGATAAAACCTCTGTATAAATGCCTGCTCCCTTGCCCCAGGCGCAACTCTATATCCAGCTCCTTAAGTGCCTCTCTCTCATACTGTGATATGATGCCGCCTCTTCCTGCTGCCTTTGGCACAATCCCATCGTTTACGCCTGCAAAAAACATGACCTTTATGTTGGTCAGACGCGTTCTCTCAATATCTCCGATGGTCACAGTGTCGTATCCCGGCGGTATGACTGCTACATCTGCCGCATCCAGTCCTGCATCCAGTATCTGTGTAAATTCCTCTGCATCCATGCATTCATCGCCCAGCACCGCCACATATTTTTCAAAGAGCTGCATGACTATTTTGTATATCTGTCCATATTCCTTTGATGCGGTCTGGTCCCCTGCATCAAGCAGTGCCTGCTCCTTTTTTGCAAGCTTATCAGGTATATCAAGCAAAACTATCAGCTTATATATAGCGAGCACATAGTCCTTTACCGTTGACTTTTTATCGGAAAACACCTGATATACCGGCTTTAGCAGTTCCATTATATACTCCCTGCTTTGGTTTAAAAGCTCAATGTCATAGCCTGCCTTATGCTTTGGCAGCCTGACCCACTTTTTGTCCCATGCGCTTTTACCTCTTACTCCACAGGCGAGCACATAGTTTTCAAGTACATCTATTTCACTGTCCAATAGCTCACTAAAGCCACACCTCAAAAATCTGAACACCGCATCTGCCGAGAAATGTTGTGCCGCAATATCGGGTATTGACCTGATAAACTCAATAAACGGATGGAAAAGTATCTCCTGTGTGGCATCGATAAAGTAAGGAATATTGTATTTGTCAAATATTTCACGCACATAACCTGCATATATATTCACATCTCCTGTGACTATAGCAATATCTCGGTAACGCAGATTTTCGTTCCTTACAAGCTCATTAATTCTTCTGGCTATCTTTGTCAGCTCCTGCTTCGGGTCACGCAGACAGTCTATATGAATGTGCTTTGGTACTTTTTTAAAGGAGCATCTTCGTTTTCTGAAAAGCTGCTGTTCCATAAAGCTTAGCTCTTCGTTTTCTGCAAGCCGGTAGTTTTTATCAAGGATAATAGGTTCCTCGACTTCTATGCCATAAAACGCTGCCATTTCGGTGAGTGATTTCACTGTCCTTTTTGGCATGTCAAACAGTTCCTGCATGCCTCTGCTCTTAAAGATATCCTCACGACAGTCTATTGTGAGCGTTACATATATTTTCTTTGAAATGACAAAGAGCTTTTTGATGAGCTGGTTCTGTATAGGTGTAAATCCGGTAAATTCATCAAATGCAATGACTGAATTTCTAAGAATGGCAGACTCCTCCGCCACATTGCTAAGCACATTAAGTATTTCCTCTGCAGTGATATATTTGTCCTGCATAAACTTCTCAAATGCTTCGTAGAGCACGAGCACATCCTTGAGCTTATCTGAAAGTGTATCCGATAGCCTGCCTGAGGCAATATATCTTCCGAGCTCCTCAGGTGATATATTGTACTGCACAAGCTCCGAAAGCAGTGACTTTACCTCACTTATATAGCCGATGCGGTTTAAGTTTCTGCCTATTACGCCAAGCTTATCCGCCTCCTGTGCCGCAAGCTTTCTGAGTACAAGGTTCTTACCTGTCTCCTCAAGCACCGTGAGATTTGTGATTCCTAGCTCATCAAACACTCTGTAGGCTAAGCGCTTAAAGCTTAGCACATCTATATTCATGATAGCTTTATTCTCCGACAAATCTACAAGCTGTCTCTGCGTCTGCATTGTAAACTGCTCAGGCACTATTACAAGATAATTGTCCCTTGGGTTTGCCTTTGCCTCTTTCACTATCCTGTTAAAGAGATATTTCGTTTTTCCGTTTCCTGAATTACCTGTGATAAACTGTAATGACATAAAAAGACTCCATGATTAACTACTGTGTAAAATGTATACTGTAATTATATCATGAAGTCCTCTATTATTGAATTACTTATTGTGCTTAAATTCAGCTTAATAACCGCTATACCTTGTGATTAGTGATGGAAAAGTCTGATTCCTGTAAAGCTCATTACCATACCGTACTTATTACATGTATCAATAACATGGTCATCTCTCACAGATCCACCCGGCTGGCTACATACTTCACGCCACTCTTGTGAGCACGCTCAATGTTGTCACCAAATGGGAAGAATGCATCCGAGCCAAGTGCTACATCTGTATTCTTGTCAAGCCACGCTCTCTTCTCCTCTGCTGTAAATACGTCCGGCTTTACCTTGAAGAACTTCTGCCACTCGCCCTCTGCAAGCACATCCATATAATCCTCACCGATATAAAGATCAATAGTGTTGTCGCGGTCTGCACGTCTGATACCATCCACGAACTGAAGTCCAAGCACCTGTGGAGACTGACGAAGCCACCAGTTGTCTGCCTTTGAGCCTGCAAGTCTGGTACAGTGGATACGAGACTGCTGGCCTGCTCCGATACCGATTGCCTGGCCACCCTTTACATAGCATACAGAGTTTGACTGTGTGTACTTTAAAGTAATCATTGAGATTGCCAGATCGATCTTAGCCTGCTCTGTGAGCTCCTTGTTCTCTGTCACAATATTTGAGAAGAAATCATCATCAATATGAAGCTCGTTTCTGCCCTGCTCAAATGTGATGCCAAATACATCCTTTCTCTCGATAGGTGCCGGCTCATATGACGGGTCAATCTCGATAACACAGTAATTGCCTTTTTTCTTAGCCTTTAAAATCTCAAGAGCCTCGTCTGTGTAGCCCGGAGCAATAACACCGTCTGATACCTCTCTCTTGATTACAAGTGCAGTGCTCTTGTCACATACATCTGAAAGTGAAATAAAATCACCAAATGATGACATTCTGTCAGCTCCTCTTGCTCTGATGTATGCATTTGCAAGTGGTGTAAACTCAATATCCATATCATCAACCCAGTAAATCTTTTTCTCCACATCTGAAAGCGGCTGTCCTACTGCTGCACCTGCAGGTGAAACATGCTTGAAGGATGTTGCGGCTGGAAGACCTGTTGCCTTCTTAAGCTCTCTTACAAGCTGCCATCCGTTAAAGGCATCAAGGAAGTTGATATATCCGGCTCTGCCGTTAAGCACTTTTATAGGAAGCTCTCCCTCCTTCATAAATATTCTGGCTGGTTTCTGATTTGGATTACATCCGTATTTTAATTCGTATTCCTGCATTTTTCTGTTCTCCTGTTTTTATCTGCTTATCTTGTATATTTGACCGTTTATATAGTGTTTTATTTGTTTTTATTTACGATTCTGCTCTCATACTCGCCTGTAGCGATATCAATATATCTGACAAAGAGTGATACCTTATTGTCTTCGTTAAGGTTCTCCCATACCATATCGGTAAACTCATCGATATCTCCCTCGATGTCTACCCATGTAGGCTCACCCTCAAAGCTTGGCAGCGGATTGCCATCACCCATATATGTATGGATAAAATGTCCCTCTCCTGCAACCGGTGCTGAGTATGCAAATGTATATCTGTTGCATGCATCAGGATTGCCGTTGTTGCTCTTTAAGATTGACATAGCATAGTTGAACTCACCATTGTCAATATGCATGATTCCTGAAATTCTAGGTGTATAGTTAGGAGCGTCAGGCTCAAACTCTCTTGTCCTTAAGGCCTGCTCAAATGTCTGCTGCTTGTCCATCAGCTCATAGATAGTATCTGTCTGGTCACCGTTTGTGACAATTGTCTTGTTGCCGAGCACTCTTACAGGTGCGTAAATGATAAGACTTGGATCCTCAAGCTTTGAAGGGTCAAATGCCTGTGTTCTGATGCCCTCGCCATCCTCTACAAATACTCTGTTGCGGCTGTTTTCGCTTCTGCCCATGATAAAGTATGCTGTTACACCTTCTTACCATCCTTTGTGCGGCCGATTACGATACCTCTGCCAGGGTATGTTGTGCTTGATAATTCCTTTGCTAATGATACTCTTTCCATGTCATCCTCCATGTTTTCTGATAATGTGGTCTGCATCCCCAAATTACTCGGGCCTGCCGGAATAAAAAGACCGTCTGAACACACATAATAATATAAAGCTCTGCAGGAAACTTATATAAATGTGCGCCCAGACGGTCGGCAATCAACTGTTATACTCCATGTGGTTATCCACTTCCGTCAGTCATATAACTGTCTTTATTTAAGCATGTATTTTTGTCATTGTCAAGTACCACTTTAAAATAAGCATGTACTTATAAGTTATTCTTATAAGTACATGCTTGTAAACAATGCCATTATTTACTAATTTTTAAAGCTGTGAATAGGTGCCGGGATTCTTCCTCCACGGTTTACAAATGCATCACAAGAAAATCTGTTTACCGGCATAACCGGTGCACTTCCAAGGAGTCCTCCGATTTCTACCACATCACCTACATCCTTTCCGATTGCCGGAAGCAGTCTGCAGGCTGTTGTCTTCTGGTTTATCATACCGATAGCCATCTCTCTGCGATAATTCCTGAAATTGTAGTGGCCTTTGTATCGCCCGGGATTGCAATCATGTCAAGTCCCACTGAGCACACACAGGTCATAGCCTCAAGCTTTCGAGAGTGAGTGCACCATCGTTTACGGCATCTATCATTCCCTGATCCTCTGATACAGGAATAAAGGCACCTGAGAGTCCGCCGACATATGAGGATGCATGATACCGCCCTTTTTCACCTGATCGTTTAAGAGTGCAAGTGCAGCTGTTGTTCCCGGAGCTCCCGCTCTCTCTAAGCCTATCTCACAGAGAATATCGGCTACAGAGTCTCCGATAGCCGGTGTAGGTGCAAGTGAAAGGTCTATGATTCCAAATGGCACTCCAAGCTTCTTTGAAGCCTCCTTTGCCACAAGCTGTCCTACTCGTGTAACCTTGAAAGCTGTCTTCTTGATTGTCTCACAGAGCACCTCAAAGTTCTCGCCTCTTACCTTTCAAGGCAGTCTTTACTACTCCCGGTCCGCTGACACCTACATTGATGATGGCATCTGCCTCTGTCACACCATGGAAGGCTCCTGCCATAAACGGATTGTCATCAGGAGCGTTGCAGAATACAACAAACTTGGCACAGCCTGATACAGGAAGGTGCTTTGTCACCTCTGCTGTCTCCTTTATCATCTCACCAATCAGCTTTACTGCATCCATGTTGATTCCGGTCTTTGTAGAGCCAACATTTACAGAGCTGCATACCAGGTCTGTCTCAAGCATTGCCTGAGGGATGGATTTGATTAAAAGCTCATCCGCCTTTGTCATGCCCTTTGACACAAGTGCTGAGTATCCACCGATGAAGTTGACACCTACCTCTTTGGCTGCTCTGTCAAGAGTCTTTGCTATGGTAACAAAATCCTCTGAGCTCTTGCAGGCCGCACCGCCGACAAGGGCGATAGGTGTAACTGAAATACGTTTGTTTACGATAGGGATACAGTAGTTGTTCTCTATCTCTTTTCCTGTTGATACAAGATTCTTTGCAAGTGTTGTAATCTTGTTGTAGATATTCTCATTTACCTTTGCAAGGTCTGAGTCTATACAGTCGAGCAGGCTGATACCGAGTGTGATTGTACGCACGTCAAGATTTTCCTTCTCCACCATGTCATTGGTCTCAATTACTTCACCAATATTTATCATTTTGCTGTTCTCCTTTAACTGTGTATGACATTTTATGCTAAACTAGATTCGATGCATCATCTCAAAGATTTCTTCCTTCTGACACTTTATTGTTACACCAATTTCTTCTCCAAGTGCATCAAGCTGGTCAGAAATCTCTGCAAATGAAGCTGTAGCATTTGCCATATCAACAATCATCATCATGTTGAAATAACCTGAAACGATAGTCTGTGAGATATCAAGCACGTTTACACTGCCCTCTGACAGATATGTACATACCTTTGCGATGATTCCTACTGTGTCTTTTCCGACAACTGTGATGATTACTTTGTTCTTTGTGTTATCCATAACAACTTATTCTCCTGTTCTCTTATTCTACGGCTATACGGTCTGATGCCCTGTCTCTCTTAGCCACATACATAGGGAAATCACTTGCCTTATATGGATTGTCTCCCATTGTGACCTCAAGCCTGACGGCTTCATACGCCAGCTTTTCGTAGTTGTTTTCTTTACTAAGGTGTCCCAGTATTACTGAGCCAAATTTATCATGAAGAAGCTCGCATAACAACTGCCCGCTTCTCTCATTCGACAAATGTCCGCTGTCACCCATGATTCTGCGCTTGAGCGGATACGGATATGCCCCTGTCTGGAGCATATTTATATCATGATTGGCTTCAAGCAGAAGCCCATCCAGGTTCTGAAGCTTTGAAACCAGTGTGTCATCATACGTGCCAAGGTCTGTTACGACCGCCATCGTATGATTTTCGTTTTTAAATCTGTAAGCGACAGGATCAGCCGCATCGTGTGATATGTGAAGCGGCTCAAACTCTATATCGCCTATTGTAAAATCGACGCCTGCCTCAATAGGATGAAACAGCTCATCATCTATATTTCCAACGGATTTGGTACATTTTATGGCCCCGATTGTGCCTTTGTGGCATAAATCGGAATATGATAGCGCCTTGCCATGACACCAAGCCCTGCGATATGGTCTATATGCTCATGTGTCACGAGAATCCCCTGCATATCTGTGGCCGTCATATCAAATTCATTCAGGCCGTTTTCTATTTTCTTACCGCTGATGCCCGCGTCTATGAGCACATGACAATCATCCGTACCCACGCATATACAGTTTCCACTGCTGCCGCTGGCAATGCTGCATAATTCTAACATGTTAATTCTCTTTCCAGTATAATTCTATTTTGTCTCCCTCATGAAGCTCCTCAGAAAACCGGGCATCTCTGCCATTTATTACAGTGGCTATTGCCCTGCCCTTTCCTGCCTGTAAATCAAATGAGATATGGGTAAATATATCGACAAATATATATGTATCCTTGCCGGACAGCTCTACAGGCTCACCGTTTACAATTACTGTAACTGTATTTTTTGATGAGTCTTCTTCCTGTATTTCTTCCTGTATATCATTTTTTGGCAATTCATTTTCCGGCAATTCGTTTTCCGGCACAGCAGATGCTTCAGCTTCTTTAGCAAAATCATCATGCAGCTCATCGAGCACCTGATTCATCATCTGCTCTGATGTTCTGGCCACTGTGTTGTCTGACTCTGTGCTGTTTACATCCGGCTCTGCTAAGACCGAAGCATCATCTGAATCAGACTCTTGTGTGTCATTATAAGTGTTATTGTCGATTCTTGCAACACCATATTCATCTGTTTTCCACTCAACAGAGAAATTTTCATATACAAGAGTGTCGAGATCAGCCTCTTCATTGTTTACAAATATCATCTGGTCTGTGTCAATAACGAGATCCATAAACTGCGCAATCTGGCGCACTGTATAGTAATTTCTTGTCTCAACCACATCATTTTCCCTGATGCTGTAATCCTCCGGCTCAAGCTGTCCGTTTACCTGGACAAACCTAGGACATGAAACCCTTCTGCCGTTTATGATAAAAGTAATGACAGAATGATTGTACTCATCAAGCTGCGATATCTTATACTCTGCTGCCTCTCCAGCTGTGGACGGCTCTATGATTATCTCACTGTTTGGCTCAAGTGGTGTATTGATGCTTGCAGCTTTCCGTTCATGGTCACCACCGCACCATCTCCGGCCTCGCCTCTTACAAGCCTTGCCACACCGTTTACAGTAAAGTTTATCGGGGTGCCACGCTTTGGAAACAGCTCATCGTTTGGAAATCCCGCCTGAAGCGCCGCATCGACTATTGTAAGCCTGTTATTGTCATAAAGCTTTATTCTCTCACCGTTGAATCTGACCATGATAAAATTGTTTCTCTGGTCATAATAATTCAGGCATATGCCAATCGGAGTGACAAGAAGCGGATCCTTCGTGATATCCTCCTGCTCAAAGATTACCTCTCCAAGCACTTCCTCGCCTCTTAGGGCAACTCTCTCCTGTGGCAGGTCAAGATTCTCTGCAAGCTTTTCCGTGAAGCCGTGTATCTTGCCTCCGCCTCCGACTACAAAGCAGGCGCTTACTGTCTTATCACCGTTTAGTTCTATTATTTTAGCCGATACCTCTTGTGCAATATTGTCAACAACAGGTGCCACCACCTCCCACACATCCTGTGCAGGAATTGTGTGCTCGATGCTCATGATATCCTTGTATGTAACCGTATCACTTGTCGTAGACTGAAGCTTGATGCTCTCCGCCATATTGAAATCCACGAGGAAATGCTGCACAATAACTTCTGTCAGCTCATCTCCTGCATGCGGTATCATGCCATAGGCTATGATACTTCCGTCTCTTGTGATTGAGATATCACTCGTTCCGGCTCCCACATCGACAAGTGCGATATTAAGCATACGATAGTTCTCCGGAATTGCCACATTGATAGCGGCGATAGGCTCCAATGTCATATTGGCAACACTAAGCCCGGCCTGTCCCACTGCCGCATACAGTCCGTCTACCACATCCTCCGGCAGAAATGTAACTATGATATCCTCGCCTATTTTGTTTGCCTTATGACCCTCAAGGCTGATAAACACCTCATCATTCAAAAAGAATTTGACTGTAGAATATCCCACGCAGTAAAACTTATAGCTTGTATCGTTAACCTCCTTAAGTGCCTCCTGTGCTTTTTCTATGCCAAGCAGGTCAAGCGTATGGACATCCTCGCCGGTCACCACAGACTCCTGCGCATACTCATACTCCACATGCGTCGTGACAGTCTTTAATACTCGTCCTGCGGCTGCTATACACACCTCTTCAAGTGGCTGTCCTGTCTGTTTTTCAAGCTCGTCCTTTACTTCCTTAATGGTTTTTGCCACCCTGCCTATATCATGTATCTGACCGTCAAGCATCGCTCTGGTCTCATGCTCCCTGACATACTGTGCTGTAACCACAAATTCCTTGTCATCAGTCTGATAGCCGACAGTTCCTACAACATTTCTTGTACCAATATCCAAACCGAATACATTATTCATTTCCACTACTCCTTGTATTTGCTAAGCGCTTTATTTATTGAAGCTATCGTGTTTTCGATATCTCCATCATTATCGATAACCTCCTTGCAGTGCCTTCTGTACTCATCTTCTTTAAGCTGGCTTGCAAAGATACTATCTATCTTCTCATCTGAATATCCGCGTGATGACTTAAGTCTTTTTCTTCTGACTTCTTCACTTGCATAAATGTACCACAGCTCGTCGCAGATTTCACCATATCCCTCCTCTATAAGGAGTGCTGCTTCAAGCACAAGCATGAAAAGACCTTCTTTTTTTGCCTCTTTAACTGCATTAAGCACATATTCCTTTACTGCAGGATGCACTACTTCGTTTAAAAGCTCTCTTTTTTTATCATCCGAAAAAATCACTCTGGCAAGTGCTGGTCTGTCAAAATGCCCGTCCTCAAGCCATATCGGTTCGCCCGCAAACAATTCCTTTAATCTGTTGTAGCAATCGCTTCCCGGCTCCATCAGCTCATGTGCTATCTCATCGGAGAGCATGACCCTTACGCCATCAAGTTCCTTAAGATAGCTAAGCACTGCCGATTTTCCGGCACCTACACCACCTGTTATTCCTATAAAAATCATACTATTTCCTTTTCTGTCATCAATGCGCATCATACCAGTCATAGCCACACTCGGTGCCCACCTCCATGGATACCTTCATGTCCACCGCACCACGCATCTCTTTCTCCAGAAGCTTAATCACTTTATCCTTCTCAGCTTCCTTTGTCTCAATTAAAAGCTCATCATGCACCTGAAGGATAAGCCTTGACTTTAAGCCCTCGTCAAGAAGCCTGTCATGCACACGTATCATGGCAATCTTTATGATATCGGCTGCCGTACCCTGAATAGGTGAGTTCATCGCAACTCTCTCTCCAAACTGTCTTTGCATGAAATTGCTCGAGTTCAGCTCGGGAATCGGTCTGATACGCCCAAACATGGTCTTTGTATAGCCATTTTTCCTGGCATCCAAAACCGTCTGATCCAAAAACTCCTTAATCTTTGGATATTTGACAAAGTAGCTGTCTATATAGCCCTGTGCCTCTTTCCTTGAAATCCCCAGGTCGTTAGACAGACCAAACGCGCTGATACCATATACGATACCAAAATTTACCGCCTTGGCATTTCGTCTTTGAAGATCTGTGACCTCATCAAACGGTGTGTCAAACACAAGGGATGCTGTACTTCTGTGGATATCCTGACCATTCTTAAAGGCCTCTATCATCCTTTCATCCCCTGAAAGCGCTGCCAGCACCCGAAGCTCGATCTGCGAGTAGTCTGAGTCAACAAACAAATCTCCATCCTCAGGCAAAAATACCTTTCTGATAAGCTTGCCCAGCTCAATCCTTATCGGGATATTCTGCAGATTAGGCTCTGTGCTTGAAAGACGGCCTGTCGCAGTGATTGTCTGATTTAAGGTAGTATGGATTTTGCCATCGGATGCAATATATCCCGAAAGTCCGTCAGCATATGTGCTCTTTAGCTTTGTGAGCTGTCTGTATTCCAATATATCCGCGACAATCGGATACTCCGGTGCCAGCTTTTCAAGCACATCTGCCGCAGTAGAATAACCAGTCTTTGTCTTCTTTTCATTTGGCAGACCAAGCTTCTCAAAGAGAATGACTCCAAGCTGCTTTGGCGAATTTATATTAAACTCTTCACCTGCTGCCTCATATATTTTCTTTTCAAGCTCAGTTATCGAAACAGCAAGCTTGTCTCCATACTCTTTAAGCTTTATTCCATCAGCCTTATACCCTCATTTTCCATATCATACAGTACAAAAACGAGCGGGAGCTCGATATCTTTATAAAGCGTGAGCATATCCATTTCCTTTAGCTTCTGCAAAAGAACCGGCTTTGATTTCCAGGCAGTATACACCTCGTAGCAGGCACAGTCCACTGCCTTTTTCTCATCCTCCTTCATCATCCGGGTGAAATCAAGCTTTCCCAGATAATCCTTTTTAGATGAGAGCATAAGCCCCAAATAGTCCTTTGCAACCGCATCATAGGGATACTCCCCGACAAGCGGATTGATAAGGTATGCAGCCACCATCATGTCAAAATATCTGCCTCTGTCATCAGCCTTTATCTCTTTGCTCTTAAATCTGTGCAGATTGGTCTTTAAATCCGGTGATATCCATGACTTTACTTCCAGGGTATTTAATTTTTCATCCAGGAAGCTGCTTGAAATCTCATCACCTGTACAGATAAAATAAATGTCCTCCTCTGAAAAACAAATCGAAACAGCAAGATAATCGTTCGAAACCGGCTCCGAAAACAGACTTAGCTGTCCATCACTTTCGCTGTTTCCCAAAGACTCTCCCGGTACTACCGCAAAAGCGACCTCCCTGCCCTTTGCCTTCTCAAACACACTCTCTGCAGTCTTTAAGTCCCTTACTACCACAAAATGCTCCTCGGCATTGTTTTTAGGAGCCTCCACGTTAAACCGTGACAGCATGTTTTTGAATTCGTATCTTTTGCACAGTAAAAAGGCTTCCTCAGTGTAGAGCGACTCTACTCCGCCACTAAGCTTTGCATCAGAAAATTCATAGTCAACCGGCGCATCAAGTATGATTGTCGCAAGCTCCTTGCTCATAAGCGCCTGCTCCCAATACTCCACTATATTCTTTGAAGCCCTTGGCGGCTTTACATTCTCAGCGTCCTCATGTACTGCCTCTATACAGTGATATTTTGCTATAAGTGCGCCTGCTGTCTTTTCGCCGATACCGGGTACCCCGGGAATATTATCAGACGTATCTCCCTGCAAAGCCTTTACATCGATAAACTCCTTTGGAGTGACGCCGTACTTTTCGATAACATCTGCTGTATTGTAGTTTTCTATCTCGGTTCCTGTTTTCTTTGTCTTTGGAATCCTTACCATGACATGGTCAGTCGCAAGCTGCAAAAGGTCTCTGTCTCCGGAAATGATGGCGACATCCATACCGGCCTTTTCCGCCCTGACAGATAAGGTTCCAAGTATATCGTCGGCCTCATAGCCTTCCTTTTCCACGATTTTAATGCCCATAGCGGTAAGCATTTCCTTTATCATAGGCACCTGCTGCCTGAGTTCCTCGTCCATAGGCTTTCTCGTGCCCTTGTACGCATCAAACATCCTGTGGCGAAACGTCGGCGCATGCACATCAAATGCCACCGTCAGATAGTCAGGCTTTTCCTCGTCAAGAATCTTGAACATGATATTCAAAAAACCATAGACTGCATTTGTGTGAAGCCCTCTGAATTGGTCAGATCAGGCAGCCCGTGATATGCCCTGTTTAAAATACTGTGTCCGTCTATAAGTACAAGCTTTTCACTCATTTTGATACTTTCCTTACTGTCAATTATAATATTGTTGTAATCGCTGCCGGTCACACTGCAGTGCAGGCAGTAACGTTAAATAGCTCTTGTATATTTCTTAAGCCACTGAGCCTCCTCATCATTCAAAAAAGGTGAAACAAGCTCATAAACTCTAGCATGATAAGCGTTCAGGTATCCCTTTTCTCTGTCTGTCATCTGATTTGGATCAATCGCATCGAGATCTATCGGTACATAGGTCAGATTCTCAAAATACATAAACTGGCCATACTCATTTTTCTCGCCTTTTCGGCAAATCAGCTCATTCTCTGTACGAATACCGAATTTGCCCTCTAAATAGATGCCCGGCTCATCTGTAGTGACCATGCCCTCTTCTATCACACGCTCTGCAGTTCTGCCCGGATACTGCTTCCAGTGAAAGCTGTTTGGTCCCTCATGAACATTGAGCACATAGCCCACACCGTGTCCGGTACCGTGATTGTAGTCCATGCCAATCTCCCAGAAAGGCTCTCTTGCAAGAATATCAAAGTTAAGGCCCGAGCAGCCCTCCTTAAACCTTGCATTTGCCAGGTTCATATTTGAGCGGCACACTCTCGTAAACATATCCTTCATCTCGTCAGTCACAGGGCCTAATGCAAAGGTCCTCGTGATATCTGTGGTTCCCTCCAGATAATGTCCTCCTGAATCAACCAAAAGAAGACTCTCTGGCTTAAGCTGCCTGTCAGACTCCTCTGTTGCAGAGTAATGCACAATAGCACCATGATCAGCATATCCGCATATTGTGGCAAAGCTCAAATCAAGAAAGCCCTCCTGCTCAGCTCTAAGCGATGCAAGATAATCTGAAGCCGAAATCTCTGTCATAGGTATCTTACCTATATTTGTCTTAAGCCAGTACATGAACTTGCACATCGCAACTGCATCCTTTAAATGCGCCTTGCGCAGATTTTCAAGCTGTACTTCATTCTTTACGGCCTTCATGACAACTGTAGGATCCTCCGCATCAATCACCTTAACACCATCCGGCAGGCTGTCGCAGATGCGGTAATTTACAATCGATGTATTTAAAAGCACTGTCTCTTTTTCATCAATATGCTTCACATATTCATAAAAATCATCGTAAGGTCTTGTCTGTATACCATTCTTATCGAGGTATGCCTTAAGAGTCTCTGTCACAACCTCTTCCTGCAAAAACCATATGCAGCTGTCCTGTGACAGTGCCAGGTATGAAAGCACTACAGGCACATAGCTTATGTCGCCTCCCCTGACATTTAAAAGCCAGGCGATATCGTAAAGTGATGACATCAGATGAAGTGTTGCCCCCTTTTGTGCCATCTGCTCTCTGACTCTTTTAAGCTTTGAGCTTATATCCTCACCGGTGTATTTATTGTCAAAAATCATGACAGGTGCCTTTGACATAGGTGGTCTGTCAGTCCATATAAGGTCAATCAGATCCTCATTTACATACATGCTGCCGTGCTTTTCTTTTGCGATTTCAGAAAGCCTTTTGCCCCATGCGGCATTTACCACTCTGCCGTCAAAACCTATTACACCGCCATCCGAAAGAGTATCCTTTATATACTCATCAACTGTCGGTACGCCCTCCTCGCCAATCTTAAAGAGCTTTACAGTGGTATCCTTAAGCTGCGCAGCCGCCTGCACAAAATACCTGCCGTCTGTCCATAGTCCGGCCTCATCCATAGTGATGACTGCGGTACCTGCTGAGCCCGTGAAGCCGGTAATATATTTGCGTGCCTTAAAATGCTCGCCTACATACTCTGACTCATGAAAATCAGCAGTAGGTACCACATACAGCGAGATGCCCCTCTTTGTCATCTCGCTTCTCAATGCTTTTAATCTATCCTGTATCATTTTATTATGCCTCTTTAAATTCAAAAAATTTTGTATCTAATTCCGGATACATTCTCTTTAATGAGATTGGTTTGCCGGATTTGTTCAAAAAGCAATGGCTGCTTTTTGCAGTAGTGCGAAGCTCGCCTGTCTCTTTGTCCTTCATGACATACTCAAGCTCCATCTTGATTCCGTTATACTTAAGCAGCTTCGTGTAGATGACGACCGTATCATCGAAATGTACCATACTGTGATACTCTACCGATATCGACAGCACCGGACTTATGATTTCCATATCCTCCATCTGCCTGTAGTTGAGTCCTATCTGATCCATCAAATCAAGTCTTGCTTCTTCCATCCACTTGACATAGTTTGAATGGTGGATTATACCCATCTGATCTGTTTCATAATATTTTGCGTGGTGCTCGTAAGGACGGATTCTAAGTTCACCTTGTGAGCCGGCAATCTGTAACTCATTGTTTGCCATAAAAACTTCCTCCATTCATATTTTGGTCTTATTTCTATTATGCCACATTGGACAGCTAAATTCAACGACTTGACCGTAAAATATAAACCGGCTGCTACCTGCGTATCATACTGTAGCAGTCTCTGCATATATTGCGTGAATTTCCAATCGGAAGTATTCTGCCGCAATACCGGCATCTGATAATATACTCATCCTTGCTCTTTGATAGAAGCTGCATAATCTTTGCCTGTGTTTTGTCGCGCTCGTTTTCAAGCCAGTCCTCCTCCACAATTTTGCCCATGCGGACTGAAAACTGATAGTACAAATCAAGCTTTTTGTAATAGGATTCGTATTTCATGAGCCCCTGATACTTTGAATGCTTATCAGGCTTGTCGAGAGAGATATCAGATGTATACGACATGCAGTAGCGCAGCCATTGTCTGACAAGCTCCCTGTCCTTTATATCTATAGGACATGTAATCATCTTATAAAGCAGATATTTGTTATCAAAATCTGCGATAAAGTATCGCTCCTTATACGCATATCCATACAAAAACAATATCTCATCGACATTGATTTTCCTAAACGGTGCTGATGGCTTTGCCTCATGCCAGAGCTTAATTATCGCATCAAGCGGCGCATCCATTGTAAGGAGCACCTGTGGGAAGCCAAGACTTACTATATCAATATCCTGCTCCGGTATATTTAGCGTATTCTTCAGATAATTCAGATTCTTTTGTCCTAAAGCTGTCACATAGCCTGTATCATACAGACCAAATCTGCCTGCACGGCCCGCTATCTGTTTTATCTCAGAGATGACAAGCGGACGTCTTGATACTCCATCAAACTTTTCCACCTCCAGAAATACAATTCTTCTGACCGGCAGATTGAGTCCCATTCCTATCGCATCTGTTGACACGACAACCTGTGTCTTTTTCTCATTAAAAAGCGTCATCTGCCTGCGCCTTATTTCCGGTGGCAGACTTCCGTATATGACACTTGGCTTTATGCCGTTTTCCTCCAGACGCCCTGCTATATTGAGTACCGACTTCTTTGAAAAGACGATAAAGGCATCGCCCTCTCTTACATCCTGTGGAAATGAAAAAGGCTTATCCTCCAGCTTTAGCGCAGTCTTTCTCTCATACTCCCTTATCTCATACTCGTCGTGGCACAGATTAATCAGATGGACGACAACATCCTTTGCCACCGGCTCATGCATATATGAATCTCTCCTGCAAGTGTACCAAGAATTGCCCTGGTCCATGAATGTCCCCTGTCATCATCTGCAACCATCTGTGCCTCATCAATCACTGCGATATCATATTCCTTGTCACAGTCAAGCATCTCCACTGTCGATGCTGTAATTCTGCTGTCTGATACCTCAAGACACTCCTGGCCTGTAAGCATGGTGCATGGTATGCCTGCATCATTCATCTTCTCATATACCTCAAGTGCCAGAAGGCGAAGCGGTCCCAGATAAACTCCGTTTTGCGCCAGCTTAAGCCTCTCAAGCGCCTGATATGTCTTACCGCTGTTAGTCGGGCCTATATGGAGTATGAAGTGCCTTTTCATGCTCTGTGCTTTTGGAAACTCAAGCTCCGGCCGTGCCGGAACCAGCGTGACAATCTCTCTTCTAAGCTCCTTGCTGCGGTACTCATTGTAAAGCGCCTTCATGCTCCTTGTACATATCGCACCTATATACTCCTTGCGCAAAAGCTTTAGAAAATCCTCTGTGAGATACTCTGCCTCATTCTCATCAAACTGCTCCATATCCACCCTGACGAGCTGCGGAAGGATTTCTCTATTTAAAATCTGCCTTGCATTCTTATTGTTGGAATAGTAGGTGATCAATGCAAGCCTTTTTATTTCCTGATGCAGCTTGTCGAGTGCTATTGTCTCGTTTTTTGAAAATCGCGCATATTTAATTGATTTTGCTTTGTTATTGAGCCTGTGAATATAGTGTGCCAGCTTTACAGGCTTACCTGTACTTCTCTTCGCATTCTCCCTGTACTGATCAACATAAAACTGTACCAGTACCTCTTCAAACGATTTTTCCATATATGTGTGTTATCCTCTTTATTTATATACACCGTTAAGTGTCACCTCAAACGTAACATCCTTTCCGGCTAGTTCTGTATTCGTCTTATAATCATCCGGGAACTTCAGGTTTAAATCAAAGGTTTCTCCCACCTTGTGACCTACCACTCCTTCCTCAAAGCCATCTATATAGCTGCCTGAGCCGAGCACCAGGTCTGTGCCCTGTCCATCAGTGCTTCCACCCTCGAATTTTTCACCGTCCATATATCCGGTGTAATCAATATTTACCTTATCTCCGTTTTCTGCAACCGTGTCAGTCTCTGTATTCAGTGTTGCTGCCTCTGTCTGTGAATCACTGCTTTGTGTCTCGGATGCCTGAGATTCTGTGGTCTGTGATGCAGCTTCTGTACCATCAGTGCCATTTGACGATGAACCGCCCGATGTCGCAACTGCCCAGATTAGCACTATGACTACCACAACGACTGCCACTACCGGCACCCAGAATTTCAGCAGATTCACAACCTTTGCCTTCTTTTCTGCCTTCTCTCTCTCGATTCTTCTTTTTTCCTGTGCGATTTTT
>ENA-OQIR01000149-OQIR01000149.1-human-gut-metagenome-genome-assembly--contig:-NODE-149-length-32404-cov-5.350900_pt1 | contig 32404 bp, 39 predicted proteins | sample MGYA00242580_ERZ504745 | MGnify/ENA primary metagenome ERZ504745 (study PRJEB26092, sample SAMD00036214) | human gut metagenome | host: Homo sapiens | study: EMG produced TPA metagenomics assembly of...
TTTTTATAGTACTTTCAATACTTTCTCGAATTGCACTCATATTCTACTCAACCTTTTTTATAAATTTAGCAGGATTCCCCGCCCATATTTCATAATCGGGAATAGATCTAGCAACAACAGATCCCGCTCCCACAATGCTTCTTTCACCAATTGTAACTCCTTTAAGAACTATGGTGTGAGCACCGATGAATGCACCATCTTTTATTACAACAGGGGCATGTTTTACTCCTAAATCTACAGTTCCCATTCTCTCATTAAAATCCAAAGAATGAAAATCATTATCATAAATTTTGCAATTTCCTCCTATCAAAACATTATTTCCTATTGCAATCGAATCTACCGCAACAAGAGCACTATTTGATATTCCGGTATTATCCCCAATTGTTATAGTTGCATTATTTTTTGCAAATAAAATAGTTTTCACGTCACCACCAATCGGATTAGTTTCTCTGCAGGAAGTGATTGATACATTTTCGCCTATAATGATTGTACCTGTTCCTCTAATAAATAATGTCCCATGTGTGGATAGCCCTTTTCCACAATTAATTTTTCTCAATCTCAGCGTCAAAAGATTGATGACATGACTTGGAAACCATTTAATTGCTATAATTGTTCTCTTTAGTCCCATATTATTAAATTATATTCCTTTCAAAACTCGATACACTCTCGTTTCCTTAATCATATTGACCATTTGATTTCTAACTGTTTTTATAATCTCTATACTTTTTACTTTTATTTGGGATTCTCCATAAGATAACGCCATTCTGCTTCCTTCTTTAAATACAGCCTTAGAATGTGTATCACTCACTCCTCCTGCTTTAAATTTTGTCAAACATCGGTCAATATAATCAAACTTTTTCCCTGCTTTATACATTCTATAAAGTAATTCTTTATCCATGCAGTATTTATAAGTCACATCAAACAAACCGCATTCCTCATAAGCTTTTTTCTTTACAAATGTAGATGGATGAATCAAAACCATGTTATACAACAGTTTACTTAAATCATGTTTAGGTTTAGACACATACTCTAAATTTCTTTCGCTATCAACCCAATAGCAATTCCCATAGTATATATCCGCATCTATTTTTTTACATTCATTTTTCAATATCTCCGATGTTTCCGGAAGCAATTCATCATCTGCATTAATCAACCCAATTAATGTTCCAGATGCCATTTTTATTCCTTTATTAAACGCATCACTAATCCCTTTGTCTCTTTCTGAAATGTGCTTAAATAGTATTCCCTTTTCTGCAAAAGATTTCTCGTAACTACAAACTCGATTGTACGTTTTGTCTTTTGACCCTCCATCAATAATAATGTATTCATATACTGGACATGTCTGATTTAAAACTGATTTTATAGTTCTATCTATACACTGTTCAGCATTATAGCAAACAGTAACAATTGACAATTTCATATTATATTTCTCCTCATATTTCATTCTTTAGGCTTTCATAGACATCAATAAGCATTGCATAGTTTCTTTTTTCCGTGTATTTTTCATAATATTTAGATGCTGTACTTTCACATATACCATTGCATTTCATTACGCAAGTAATCATATCTTCTATAGAGTCAAATTGAAATTTATAACCTGTTATTCCCTCTTCAACAACACTTCCAGCATTTCCAAGATCAGAACAAATGACAGGTGTTCCAACACTAAACGCTTCAACAATGCTCATCGGAAATCCTTCATACCACTGAGTGGGCAATACAAGTGCTTTGCTGTTTGCTATTAGCTTTAGAGCCTCATTATTTGGCACAAATCCACGCATTTCAATGTTCACATCGTTTTCTCTAGTGAACGACTTACACCAATCTTCCATTGGACCGGTACCACAAACAATTAACTTTGGAGCATCTTCCCCCATACGTTTCCATGCTTCAAAAGTAAGTCAATTCCTTTTAGCTTATCTAGTCTTCCTGCAAAAACAAATTGATCTTTTCTATCCTTTTCTGGAACATATTCATTTTTGCATTCAACAAAATTGGGCTTTACAAATACCCTTTCCGGTTTAATTTGCTTTAATCCCAACAGTTTTTGCTTATTAAAATCAGTCAAGCAAATATAATTGATTTTTCCGTAAATTCCTGTCATTCGATGGAATGCAGTACTAAGTACACATGCCAATGTCTGAATTTTACTTTCTCGATAGCAACTGTGTTTTACTGCGCATTTCAAACCATACTTTACGCAATCTTCACAAATATGCCCATCTCTATAAAAGTCGCACCGGACAAAGTAGCCGAAATTATGTATCGTACTGAACCACCGGAACTTTCATGCGTCTCGCCGCATAATAGACCGCCGGACTCATCAGATTAAGTGTGTTATGAACATGAACGATTTCTATCTTCTCATCTCTTATCAACTTCTTGATGTCTCGGTATGTTCTTGGATTAAACACAGTTGTAATCGGAAGAAAAGCTTTCTGAAACTTTGACATTTGCTTCAATTCTGCATTATTACGGCTGTATAAGATTACTTTATGGCCATGCTTCTCAAGCATTTTCTTTTCATTGGCAACAACTGTATCTTCTCCACCTGGAATCTGATAATAATTATGTACAATCAAAATATTCTGTTTTTTTGCATTGTCCACAGTCATTACCTCACTTTCCCCTTATCATTGCATTCCAAATAAACTTCGTATTAGTGCTCCAATATCTCTTAAACAGTCTCTTCGGATCTTGCACTAACCGATACACCCACTCAAGATTATGTTTCTGCATCCACATCGGGGCACGCTTAATATTCTCTGCATAATAATCAAATCCTGCTCCAACACCTAGCATCAATCCATCAATTTTTCCCTGATGTGCTGCCATCCACTTCTCCTGTTTAGGAGCTCCAAGTCCGACCCATACAAAGTCCGGTTTAGTTTCGTTTATTCTTTCTATGATTGCTCTATCTTCTTCTTCCGTTAATGGTCTAAACGGAGGACTGTACATTCCAGCAATTTGAATTCCCGGATAATTGCTCGTAAGTTTTTGATACAGCAATTCCAGTGTTTCTTCTTTGCTGCCATAAAAATAATGGCGATACCCTTTCTTTGCAGAGATCTCAAAAATCTCTCCCATTAAACTTGGGCCTGTTGTGCGCTCCATATTCTTATGACCGCGTTTCTGACCAACAGTAGAAAGAGGACCGCCATCTGGAATTGCCATTAACCCGCCATTTTGAATAGCACAGTAATCCGCATCTTCAAAACTGGTTACAGTTGTATGTACATTTGAGACACATATATAGTCTCCTTTTATTTCCGAAATATTTTTTTCGAGATAGTCTACCAACCACTCCATATTGATTGCCGCAATATTAACGCCCATAATATTGCAAGTTGGAATGCATTTTTTATCAGCCTTTCTCTTATACTCCATTTCTCGCACCTTTTCCTCTTTTTCTACTTATATGGAAGGCTCATATTGAGCCAAGCAATCTATATCAAGCAGTGTGTTCATCATCCATATCGGATGAGCTATCACACTGTGGTTATCATTTTTCTCACAGTGGTCATCTTCCGCAGCCATATTGCAGTCCGTTTTTCCGACCATCACTGAATCTTTTATGTAGACCTGTCATGGTCTACTCACCTATTTTTCCTCAACTGAAACTTTGAAGTACAAACCTTCATACCAGCTCACCAACAAAGTGCTGTGTCTTATTGTCATAACTCGCAGTCGCACTTCTCTATTTTTCAAAGTGCTGCCCCTTATTGTCATAACCCGTACACCAACTCGCTTTGTTAAAACTGTACAAGTTCATATCTCGCTTTTGTTGCAACATGAACAATCATCTACCACCCTCTACCTCTAATTCTCCAGAAAAATGCAGTTATCATGTCCGTCTCTCGTCTGCAATAAACTTTTCCAGAAAAATAGATTTTTGGCTTTTCAACACTTTCAACCTCCACCTCTAATTCTTCGGAAAAATGAAAGTATCATGTCCGTCACTTGCTCTGCAATAAAGCAGGCTCGCAGTAGGGGTATTTTGCATGAGTTTTATACGCCACCGTAGACCATCATGCCGCCACTGAAAGTTTGAGGTAGACATTTATTCTATGCCGCAACGCATTTTTTAGTGCATTTTGTATATTTTATTGAGCGTTTTTCAAAAACATGTTGTTTAACTTAACAAGAATTTTCATTAAGTGATTTTTTCACTCCATTTTCATGCAATATTTCCAGTTAATTAAAGGTATACATATCTCTACACAAACTCTCATTTTTCTGTATCAGGATGTAGTGAAAAGTTCACTTATTGCAAAAACCTATGTTTTTATGACTCCACCCTTGACCATTCTATTTTTCCGGAGAATTAGACCTAGACATTGCCAGTTATATACATTCCGTTTGTAATGATACTTAACATATTTTTGTGACTTATGGCCTATTAAAACAGCATTTAGCCTTCGCCCACTAATATCATGTACATTCTAGCTTATTTGCTCCAGTTTGTAAACATTATGAAGCAACCTTTCTTCACAGAATGTCGAACTTTTTCCTATTTGTTTCTTTTATCATTACCATTACTTTACATAATCTCTATTCGCACAAAAAAAGGATTAGCAGCCTTTCGAAAATGACACGTTCCTAATCCCCTTTTATTTTCCTATCCTATTCCATTTCTTTCCTTCTCAAAATATCAAACCTATCCAATTCCACGCCAAGATCAATCCACAATTTCTGCTTTGGATGCGGCGCACTCTCCATCTGGTTCCCTTCATCATCCCAGATCCCCTTCACCGTAACGCAGACATTCTCCCCATCCGGTTTCATCACTTCAATCTCTTCCCCAACCGAAAACTTATTCCTCTGCTCAATCGCATATCTGCTTTTTTCATTCTTCTCCCCAACAATCCCCAGATACGTATACTCCTTCACATACGTATTACTATCATAAATCTGGCTCTCATGATCCGGCTTTCCATAGAAAAATCCCGTAGTAAACTGCCTGTACGTACAGTTCGAGATCTGATCCCGATACCACTCCATATTCTCCTCATACTTCTTAGGCTCTCCAGATAATCATCAATCGCCTTCCGATACGTCCTTGCCACCGTCGCCACATACAGCGCCGTCTTCATTCTTCCTTCAATCTTATAACTGTCAATCCCTGCATCCAACAAATCCGGGATATGCTCAATCATACAAAGGTCTTTCGAGTTAAAGATATACGTTCCTCTCTCATTCTCATACACCGGCAGATACTCCCCCGGTCTGGACTCTTCCACGACCGCATACTTCCACCGGCACGGATGTGTACAAGCCCCCTGGTTCGCATCTCTTCCCGTGAAATAATTGGACAGCAGACATCTTCCCGAGTACGAAATACACATCGCCCCATGAATAAACGTCTCGATCTCCATCTCCTCCGGAATATGCTCCCGGATTTCCCGGATTTCTTCCAGGGACAGCTCTCTTGCCGTCACAACGCGCTTTGCGCCCTGCTCGTACCAGACTGATACGTTCCGTAGTTCGTATTGTTTGCCTGAGTACTGATATGCCGCTCGATTTCCGGGCAGACTTCCATGGCGATGCGGTACACGCCCGGATCGGAAATAATCAGTGCATCCGGCCCGATCTCTTTTAATTCGGCAAAGTAAGCGCGCACGCCCTCAAGATCCTGGTTATGTGCCAGAATATTCGCGGTGACATAGACCTTTACGCCATGCGCATGCGCAAACTCCACGCCTTCTTTCATATCTCCCATCGAAAAGTTCTTCGCCTTCGCGCGGAGTCCGAAGACTTCTCCGCCGATATATACGGCATCTGCGCCGAAGATCACTGCTACTTTTAATACTTCCAGACTGCTGGCTGGAACCAGTAATTCCGGTTTTCTCATGTTGTTTCCTCTCTCTTCTCATGGCTTTTCATCGTGATCGCGATTCCATCTCCCAGCGGCACGACCGATGTCAGCAGCCCTTCATTGTGTGTCAGTTCAAATAAGTATTCCCGCATCCGTTTGTGGATCGTGCGGTTCCGGCGTTCCACGGCGAAGCGGGATTCGATGACGTCGCCGTCCTGCAGCACGTTGTCGGTGATCAGTACGCCGTTCTTATCAAGGACACGCAGGACTTCCGGCAGGAAGTGGATGTACTGTCCCTTGGCGGCGTCCATGAAGATAAAATCATACGGCCCGTCCAGGGTTTTTAAAACTTCGGCGGCATCTCCCGGGATCAGGGTAATGCGGTCGCAAAGCCGGATTTTTCGAAGTTCTCCCGTGCGATCGGGATGCGTTTTTCGTAATTTTCTATTGTGGTAATCTCTGCGTCCGGTTCGCCGTACTGTGCCATGAAACAGCAGAGAATCCTACGGCAGTTCCTACCTCCAGGATTCTCTTTGGCTGTTTCATCTTTAAGAATACTTTTAAAAAGCTCTGCATTTCACGGCGAATGATCGGCACCCGGTCCTGTTTGGCCGTCCGCTCCAGATTTTCCAGAAACGGGGTGTGGCCGGTGTCCAGGGAATTGATGTAGGTTACCATTCGTTCGTCTATTATCATGTAAGATTCCTCTTGTTTTGCAAACGTGCGTTATTCCGCGGACGGCTGTCCTTCGGTGTTGACGCCCGCCAGGATTTCCAGCATTTCATCGACGGTCTGTGCGGTGTTCAGCACGTAGGAACCGTCCTTGATGCCGCCGTAGTAGCCGGACAGGCGGTACTGGACTTCGAAAACCAGAAGGCTTTCGTCGATCAGTCCGTTGTCTTTCAGGAGTTCGCCAAGTTCTTTCGCCTCCATGCCGGAACGCACCTGTACGGTGACTTCCTTTCCTTTTCCTCTGGATGCGACTGGCTCCTCGGCAAACACGTCATGTCCAAACTGATATGAAGTTTTCGCTGCCAGAATGATCACAAGAATTACGCAGACGTAAATGAGCAGGCGCACGGTTCCTTTCGCACCTGTCAGCGCTGCGTGGTATCCGGCATCCCTTTTCTTTTCGGACATGGGCGCTCTCCTTTTGATTTTCGGTTTTAGATTTCCGGTACGCCGATGCGGATTTCTTCTGAAATACGGTCCTGCACCTTCTGTACCATCTTACAGACCTCAAGCTCCGTCTCAAGATAAGCGTTTGCCTTCTCGCTTTTGCGGAGTGCGTAGGAATCCCGCTCCAGGGAATCTACCGCATCGTAAAGGTCTACGTTTTCGGACTGCTGCAGTCGGTAGTTGCGGATTCGATAGTCGTCGACCCGGCTTTTTAAGTCCGGGTCTTTTTCAAGTTCCTCTTCCATCCACAAGTAATTCTGATATGCCCTGCTCTCCCTCATTTCTTCGATGAGCGCATCCAGACATTCTGTTACTTTGTCCATGGTATTTATGCCTCCATGATGATCGGAAGGATCATCGGTCTTCTCTTTGTTTTCTTCCATACATAATCGCCGAGGGCATCTTTGATCGTGGATTTGATCTTGCCCCAGTCGGAGATATTTTTGGAAAGGCAGCCATCCAGTGCCTCTTCTACAACTTCTCTTGCCTCGCCCATCAAATCCTCGGATTCGCGTACATAGACGAAACCGCGGGATACGATGTCCGGGCCGGCCAGAAGCTGGTTCGTTCTCTTTTCGAGAGTCAGTACAACGACCATGATTCCGTCCTCGGACAGATGCTGGCGGTCACGCAGGACGATATTTCCTACATCACCAACGCCGAGTCCGTCGACCATGATGGCTCCGGTGTGGACTTTGCCAGTTACTGCTGCGCCGTCCTCATCGAGTTCCATGACATCACCGGAATACATGAGAAAGATGTTCTCTTTCGGGATGCCGAGGCTCTGTGCTACTTCTGCGTGTGCTTTTAAGTGGCGGTATTCGCCGTGTACCGGGATCGCGTATTTCGGTTTTACCAGGGAGTAGATCAGCTTGATTTCCTCCTGGCAGGCATGTCCGGATACGTGAACGTCCTGGAATACGACGTTGGCACCCTGTGCAGACAATTCGTTGATGACGTTCGAAACGGCTTTTTCATTTCCCGGGATTGGGTGGGAACTGAAGATCACGGTGTCGCCCGGCAGGATCGAGATCTTTTTGTGCAGGTGTGCCGCCATACGGGACAGTGCTGCCATGGACTCGCCCTGGCTTCCAGTGGTGATCAGGACAAGCTGCTCGCCGGTGTAGTTTTTCATCTGTTCCACATCGATCAGGGTATTTTCCGGGATATTGATGTAGCCCAGCTCCTGCGCGATGGAGATGATGTTGACCATACTGCGGCCTTCGATGACAACTTTACGGCCGTATTTATAAGCAGAGTTGATGATCTGCTGCACACGGTCGACGTTCGATGCGAAGGTTGCGATGATGATTCGGGAATTCTGATGCTCGGCAAACAGGCCGTCGATCGTCTTTCCTACGGTCCGCTCGGACATGGTAAAGCCAGGCCGCTCTGCATTGGTACTGTCGCACATCAGTGCCAGAACGCCTTTCTTTCCGATCTCTGCGAATCTCTGCAGGTCAATGACATCACCAAAGACTGGTGTGTAATCGACTTTGAAGTCTCCGGTGTGGACGATGATGCCAGCCGGGGAGTAGATTGCCAGTGCTGCTGCATCTGCAATACTGTGGTTTGTTTTGATAAACTCAATGCGGAATGCGCCCAGATTGATGGACTGTCCGTGTTTGATGATTTTCCGTTTTGTGGTACGGAGCAGGTTGTGCTCCTTTAATTTGTTTTCGATCAGCCAATCGTCAGTTTGGTGGCGTAGACCGGCACGTTCACTTCTTTTAAGATGTAAGGCAGGGCTCCGATATGGTCCTCGTGGCCGTGGGTGATGACGAAGCCTTTGACTTTGTCGATGTTTTCTTTCAGATATGTTACATCCGGGATGACCAGGTCGATACCGAGCATGTCGTCTTCCGGGAATGCAAGTCCGCAGTCTACGACGATGATACTGTCCTCATACTCGAAAACGGTGATGTTCATACCGATCTGTTCCAGACCGCCAAGCGGTATAATTTTTAATTTACTTCCATTATTCTTTTTCAAATAGCACCTCCGCGCATGTTTTCCAAACGATTCCGTTACCGGTACGGCTTCACGCACGCATCCCCTGAGCGTCACTTCAGCTGATGGAGCATGTCCCGCACCTGCAGGATTTGCCCTTTAAAGCGCTGTCCCGGTCCCGCTTCGTCTGCGTCCCGGTATGGCTTCAAAACGGCTGGTTCAATAGGTGATGTCTGCCTCGTCATCCAACATGGAAGCAAATACGCCGGAAACGGCATCGAATTCGGTGTCGTCTTCTACCATAACATACTCTGCCTCTGCGTCGGTGTCGGTGGAGATATCCTTCAGAATATAGCATTTGCCTCATCGTCCTTTGAATCGGATACCAGAATATAGTTGACTCCATTGATTCTGGTCTGCTCTTCCACGTAAAATTCTTCTTTGCCGCCATCATCTGTTACAAATGTTATTTTTTCCATACAATATTCCTTTGTTCAGTTTTCCTGTGATTCCTTCTGATGGGAAAGATAGTCCAGATATCCCTGCAGGATAAAAACAGCTGCAATCATATCTACGTACTCCTTGCGGTTTTCCCTGCGGATTCCGGTTTCCATCATGGTGCGGTCTGCTTCGACCGTTGTCAGCCGCTCGTCCCACATAACAACGGGCAGGCCTGTCCGTCTCTCCAGCATTTCTTTGAACTCGAGAGATTTTTCGGCCCGCTCTCCGATGTCGTTGTTCATATGTTTCGGGAAGCCGAGTACGATTTTTTCCACGCCGTACTCTTTTGCTATCTCTTCAATCCGGGCCAGCGTCTGACGCAGCTTATTCTCCGATTTTCTGCGGACAATTTCGATTCCCTGCGCAGTAAGACCCAGGGCGTCGCTGACTGCCACCCCTACTGTTTTTGAGCCGTAATCTAATCCCATTATTCTCATAGTAATTACGCTCACTTCCAGGATTCATTTTTGATGTACTCTTTTAACAGTTCCTCTACCAGTTCATCACGCTCTACTTTCATGATCAGGCTTCTGGCTCCCTTAAAGCTTGTGATGTACGTCGGGTCGCCTGACATGATATAGCCTACGATCTGGTTGACTGGATTATACCCTTTTTCTACCATGGCGTTGTAAACGGTTTCGAGTACCTCTTTTACCTGAATCTCCGGCTCTGTTTTTACTTTAAAATATTGTGTGTTACTTAATCCTGACATTCTTTTCACGTCCTCGTATTTATTGATATCATTTATATTCTAATACATGTTATGGGAAATTTCAATCGTGAAATTGCCCAACTATTTGAATGTTACAGTTCACTGCATCTCAGCGAACTGTAATATTCAAAGCCCGCATGGAAAATTTTGCTTTACGAAGTGGCGGCAGCTATTTCTGATGTTATTTTATCCCTGAAAACGCCGCATTATTCATATGAATTGGAAGTAAAAATCATTTCCAGGATTCTCTGGGCACAGGCGGTCAGGTCTTTTTCCTCGAGATACTGGTCATTTTCGGCACTCAGCGCATCCAGGATTTCGCGGCGGTCGGTGTCGGTTCCCGGCATCACAAGATCGTTTCCGGCAGCGATGCATTTTGCGGCGGAGGAGCCTCCATCAGCGTTTGTTGTGGTCCAGTCGGTCATGATGATGCCCGCAAAGCCCCATTCCTTTCTTGCAGCGGTCGTGCACAGATCGTAGCTGTTGGCGGTGTGGACACCGTTTACCTTGTTGTAGGAGGTCATGATCGCCTTTGGCTGGGATTCTTTGATTGCAATTTCGAAGCCCTTCAGATAGATCTCACGCAGAGCGCGCTCGGAGACGATGCTCGATACGCCGCGGCGGTTTTCTTCCTGATTGTTGCTGGCGTAATGTTTGATGGTCGTTCCGACGCCGTGCTGTCTCTGCACACCGCGTGTGAGAGCTGCTGCGATGATTCTGACCAGAATTTCGATTGAATTTTCTCCCGCCCTGTTCTATACTAATGTAAACAAATGTAGCTGTTTTTTATTCCAGATAACTACAAAATCGGAGGTATCACGCTTTATGCATATGACACAAATTCAATCTGTCTTAAACGAGAAAAAAATCACGTTTTCCTATACGGAAGAGGATAACTGCGGAAGCATCGACTTTGAGCACCGCGGTCTGCGGTATCATATCTGGGAATTTGCAGACGATGTGGAGCCGGTCGGCGTGGAGACCAATCTGCGGTATGCAGGGCGCGATGAGGAAATCGAAGGCGATTACGATACGATTCTCGCAGAACATTTAAAGAAAGAATTTTAAGCGATTTCATTTCATTTTTGGGAAAAGATGTGTATTTTATGACGCCAGTTCTTCAACCACAGCTCGAAAAAGTCACGCTGGAACAGTATGAAATGCTTCCAGAAGAGAAACGCTTCGAAGTTTTTGACGGTGTCGTCTACGACATGGCAAGCCCTTCGCAGGTTCATCAGGCACTGTCCATGCAGCTTTCCACACTCATCAATACTTACATTCTTCGCAAAAAATCATATATTTTCTAACGCTGCCAGAAACAGCTCATAGAAGTCATCTTCCCCTTCAAGCGCCGGGGAATTTTCTCCGCCGCCATTGGTGCTGCGTTTGATTTCTGCGTAAAATTCTTCACCTGCCATGGCAAGATCCATTTCATAGATGGAAACGCCATAGGCATGGCAGATTTCGCAGAATGCGTGGATTGGATTCGGATTTTCCCTTGTCTGAAGCAGTTTTTCACGCAGAATAGAGTCTGCTTTTGCTTTTTCTGCCAAGCTTTTGCCTGCACTGCAGGGAAGTTCTTTCATCGCCATGATTGCTGTTCTCAGACATCTGCGAGCCGTAACTTTTCTCAATCAGTTCGTTTTTTGTCAATAAATGATTTCTTGACGCTTTCAGATCTCTGTGATACAGTAATGGCAGAAACGAGGTGATTGCATGAAAAACACATTTGAGCAACAGATTTACGAGATCTTTGGAACAACGGACCCAAAGGAGCTGCGCAAGCTTTCCAAAGACGCGAAACAATACCAGCAGTTAGCGAAAAAAGAAGCACTGCGCCATGCGGCTGGAAGAAAACCAGCTTTTTCGCTGCCGCAAATCATTCAGATGGCTGCCATGCAGCAGCAGGGAAAAAGTATTGCCGAGATCGCGCGCACCTTTCAGGTCAGCAGGCAGACAGTATACAATCAAATTGCCCGTGCTCACTGTTTCAGCACGGATCCCGATATCAAAACGCGGATGTGTTTTCTTTACCGCGATCAGCTTTGCACAACGATTGATATCGACTTCCGTCATGAGAAAATTGCAATCCAGAATTACACAAAAAAAATTCCGCTTCGTGCCTTTGGCGTTGTGGAGCATCCGACCTGGGATGATTTTACCTGGTTTCTGGAAAGCCGCTGTTTTCCCAAAACACGCGATCATGCCAAAGATATTTTAAAAGAAATGGGACTTCCCTTTTATGATCCGCTGCTTATCATTGAAAAACAGATGGCGAATGGCCGGTGACGAGCAATGGATCCTGATTCTGAAGAATAAGGAGGCACGCCATGGAACAGATCCGTCTTGATCATCAGCTGCCTGTCAAAAAAACAGATCACACCTCAAAAGGGGACCAGCTCAAGTGGAAAATCGGTAATATCTGGTACAAATCCGACTATATGGGATATGAGGGACTCTCGGAGACACTGGTGTCTCATTTACTGCAAAAAAGCACTCTTTCCCATCCGTTTGTCCTGTATCAGCCTGTTCGGATTGCATACCGCGGCACTCTCCGCAGTGGCTGTTCCAGTCCTGATTTTCTAAAAGCAAATCAGATGCTGATCCCATTGGAAAAACTGTACCGTCAGAATACCGGAGACAGTCTGGCAATCTCACTTGCTGCTTTTTCAGAACCTGCGGAACGCATTCGTTTTCTGGCAGACCAGTTAGAAAACATGACGGGAATTCAGAACTTCGGTGCATATCTGACCGCTATGCTGGAAATTGATGCCTTCTTTCTAAACGAAGACCGGCACACCAACAACATCGCTGTTCTATATGATACAGAAACAGAGCAATATTCTCCAAGTCCTCTATTCGATCAGGGTTTATGCCTGTTTGCAGACATTAGCAATGACTATCCTCTGGATCTGCCGATGGATGTCTGTATAGAACGCATCGAAGCCAAACCTTTCAGCTCTGATTTTGATACACAGCTGGATGCTGCGGAGGAATTATACGGTATCCAGCTTCACTTTTCCTTTACTGCAAAAGATGTCTGCACGGAACTGGATTCTCTGGCCGATTACTATCCTCTGGAAATCCGCCAGCGTGTTGAGCAGATCATACGCCGACAGATGCGCAAATATGGATATCTGATGCGCAGTTAGAGTCGAAAAGAAAACAGTACAGAAAAGTCCCCACGCTGTGTGTGTCTTCTGTACTGTTTTCTTTTTTGACCTTTTTACACGATCTTATGCCATTTTCTTAAATACCGGAATCGAATCGATCGGTGCAGCGGCACGGATAGTCTGTCCGCCTTCGTACACTTTTCCGTCTCTGGTGTCTTCCCAGCGTCCTTCCGGAAGATATACTTCACGCTCAAACTCGTTCAGATGGAAAATCGGCGCTACCAGGTATTCGCTTCCGAACATATACTGATCCTGCATCTCCCAGCATTTTTTGTCATCCGGAAACTCATAGAACATGGTACGGATCAGCGGAGAACCGTTTTCGGATGCCTCGTCATACAGCTGTTTGATGTAATCGTGCATGCTGATGCGGATGTCGTAATATTTCTTCATGATCCGGTAATTTTCTTCTCCATAGCTCCACAATTCATTGGACTGGCCGGTATACAGATAGCCGCCGCCAAAATCACGGTCATCGAGCGGTGGAATGTTGTGCGGTCCGCGGTCGCCGTGCATACGAAAAACAGCAGAGTAAACGGCAAACTCATACCAGCGGATCAGAAGCTGCTGGAAATCCGGGTCATTGACATCATCTGTCATAAAGCCGCCGATATCGGTTGTCCACCAAGGAATGCCGGCAAGGCCCATATTGAGGCCTGCCTGCAGCTGATCATAGAAGGCTTCAAAGGTACTCGGCACATCGCCGGACCATACAACATTTCCGTATTTCTGACTTCCGGCCCAGGCGCAGCGAAGCAGGTTTACAATATTTTCTTCTCCTTCTGCTTTCATGCCGTCATAGAAGACACGGCTGTACAGCTGCGGATAGATATTGCTGCAGGAAAGAGCCGGTCCGTCGATATAGCGGTAATGATCGAAATCGTAAACGCCGAAATCCGGTTCTGAGTTGTCCAGCCAGAAGGCATCGATTCCAAAATCATAATAGTTTTTCTTGCAGACTTCCCAGACGTATTTTCTGGTTTCCGGGTTGAACACATCGATTTCCACGCAGTCCCCCTGGAAATCATACGTCTGCAGGGCGCCGCGCTCTGTTTTAATCAGCAGGCCGCGGTCCAGCATCGGCCAGAAATTCTCGCTCTTCCGGTCTACGCTTGGCCATACGGAAACGATAACTTTGATTCCCATGGAATGCAGTTCGTCCACCATGGCTTTTGGATCCGGCCAGTATTTTTCATCGAATTTCCAGTCGCCCTGTACGGTCCAGTGGAAGAAATCGATGACAATCTGATCGATTTTGATGCCTTCCTTCTGGTAGCGGCGTGCACTTCAAGCACTTCCTCCTGCGTACGGTAGCGCAGCTTGCACTGCCACAGGCCCATACGGTCCTCCGGGAATTTCGGCGCGCGGCCGGTCACTGCGGTGTAATTTTCCAGGATCTCTTTCGGTGTATCGGCTGCGGTCAGCCAGTAGTCCATATCTTTGGTCGAGCGTGCAGTCCATTCGGTGTAGTTCTTTCCGAAGGTTACCTGTCCGACAGCCGGATTGTTCCACAGCATACCATATCCTAAGCTGGATACGGCGAATGGTACGCTGATCTGGGAGTTCCGCTGCGCCAGCTCCAGGGTGCATCCCTTCAGATCCATGTATTTCTGCTGATACTGGCCCATTCCGAAAATTTTCTCTTCGTCGTTGCTCTCAAATTTCAGGTTCAGGCTGTATTCGCTTCCGCCGATCACACCTTTCCACTCACGGTTGACCGTTTTTAAGCAGCGGCTCTCTTTGCTGATCGTTCCGTCGTAGCAACGGTGATATTCTCTTAAAATTTCCTGATCTTCTTTGTAGAAGGTGATAACTCCTGCAAAGTTGACTACAGCACGGATTTTTCCATTGGTGATCGATGCGCTGGTTCTTTTTCCCATCGATCCGTCGATTTCCAGATGATCGACCTCAAACTGCTCTGCTTTTGCCTCTGTTTTTTCCGGCACTTCGATCAGCGCCCAGTCTTTTCCGGAAAATTCCGGAAGCATGGTTGCGCGGACACGTAAGGAATCTTTTCCCCACGGCTCAATCCGCAGTGTTTCTCCGTTTACCTGTGCAATTAACACACCATTTTTTGTCTGAAAACGCATTGTTTTATTCTCCTTTTTTGAAAAGAGAGGTCACAGAAAAATTTGCTTTTCCGTGCCTCTCCCTATATTCTTACATTCCGATGCTTATGCAACAACAACTTCGTTCGCATCTGCTGCGAGTACAGCTTCTTTCTTCTCGTTTCCGACGAATACTTCTACTTTGAGTTCCGTATGTGCACCTTCTACGGATACTTTCACTGTGTCGCCGTCTTTCACTGCTTTTACGGTGAATACATTGTTTCCGTGGATATCCGGAACTTTTGTCTCGGCTGCGTCTTTTAACTGATATACGCAAACAGTTGCGTGGTCAGCGTAGTCGTAATCCGGTTTGGTGTCGCAGTTTCCTCTTACTACGATGCTGTTCTCTCTTACATACAGCGGCATTGAGAAGTAGTCGTAGGTTCCCTGATACCATCTTCCGCCCTCTTTTGTCTCGCCGGTCAGAAGCTCAGTCCAGGTGCCTTCCGGCAGGTAGTACTGTGCAACTTTATCCTCGCGGAATACCGGTGCAACCATAAGGGCATCACCTAACATGTACTGCTGATCCAGATACGGAACGGCCGGGTCGTTCATGAACTCGAATACCATCGGGCGCATTACCGGGGTTCCTTCCTCGTGTGCCTCTACAGATTTCTGGAAAATGTACGGCATCAGCGAGCATTTCAGGTTGGTGAAGAATTTTACTACGTCGCAGGACTCTTCGTCGAACAGCCACGGCACACGGTAGCTTGTGGATCCGTGCAGACGGCTGTGGGTAGACATCAGTCCAAATGCGCACCATCTCTTGTACAGATCCGGTGTTGCGGTGCTCTCGAATCCGGAGATATCATGGCTCCAGAAGGAGAAGCCGCTCATGGCGAAGGAAAGGCCGCCGCGCAGCGTTTCTGCCATGGACGGATAGTTTGCAGAGCAGTCGCCGCCCCAGTGTACCGGGAATTTCTGGCTTCCTGCTGTTGCACTTCTTGCAAACAGAACTGCCTCGTTCTCACCTTTTACTTCTTTTAACAGGCTGAATACTGCCTGGTTGTACAGGTATGTATAGTAGTTGTGCATTGCCTGCGGATCGCTTCCGTCGTGGTAAACAACGTCAACCGGGATTCTCTCGCCGAAGTCGGTCTTAAAGCAGTCTACGCCGCAGTCCAGAACAGTTCTCAGTTTATCGGTATACCATTTAACCGCATCCGGGTTGGTAAAGTCCACAAGGCCCATACCTGCCTGCCAGTTGTCGGTCTGCCATACGCCTTTTCCGTCTGCTCTCTGCAGCAGATAGCCGTTTGCAGCGCCTTCTTTGAAGAATGCGGTTCCCTGTGCAATATATGGGTTGATCCATGCACAGATGTGAAGACCTTTGTCGTGATATTTCTTTAAGGTTGCGCGAATATCCGGGAAGCATTTCTTGTCCCACTCAAAATCGCACCAGTGGAATTCGTGCATCCAGAAGCAGTCGAAGTGGAAAACGCTCAGCGGAATATTTCTCTTTTCCATTCCCTCGATGAAGGATGTGGTAGTCTCTTCGTCGTAGTTTGTGGTAAAGGATGTGGACAGCCACAGACCAAAGGACCACGCCGGAGGAAGTGCCGGGCGTCCGGTCAGCGCGGTGTACTCGTTCATGATCTTCTTCGGTGACGGTCCGTGGAACAGATAGTATTTGATTCTTTCGCCCGGTACGGAGAAGCCGACATACTCTACTTTTTCACTTGCTACTTCGAAAGAAACGTTGTCGGTACTGTCAACGAGAATACCGTAGCCGTTGTTTGTCATGTAGAACGGTACGCATTTGTAGCCGATTTCGGATGCCGTACCGCCGTCCTCGTTCCAGGTGTCTACAACCTGTCCGTTTTTTACGAATGGAGTAAATCTCTCGCCAAGGCCGTATACGCACTCGCCAACGCCAAGGGAGAGCTCGCTTACCATATATGGCTGATATTTTTCGGTCATGTAATTCTGGGCTGGCAGCATGGTGCTCTGCTGACGGTTCCATCTGATATAGGAAAGGTTGCGGAAGCCGCTTCCGGTCAGAACTTTTCCATCTGCCTCGAAGGTGTAAGCAAAGACACCTTTTCTCTGTACGCGGACCTGTACGCTTCCGGTATCAAGAACTGCCTCATCCTCGTTGATCGTTACAGTTACGTCCTCGTATACGCTCTCTGTTTTGTCGAAGGACGGAACTTTGTTGTCGTAGGCTTCGTAGTGCCATGCCTCCATGGAGATGGTGTCCGGTGTATGTGCTACGAACTCAACGGTGATGGTCGGCAGGTTCAGGGTCATGCCTCTGTGCTCAATCGGACGTGTGGTAGCCAGGATACGCATACCGCCTGGAATCTGCTCTACTTCATAAGCCTGCATTGCATGGGATGCATTTGCTTTTTCACTTGGAAGCCAGTAACCTTCTGTGAATTTCATGTTTTCATTACCTCCTGATTTGATGCGCCCGAAACAGAGGATGAAAAGCACTCTCTTTTCATCATTTTTTACAGAATTCCTGTTTCAAGCTGACGTTTTTTGGTAATTTTATCCTACCACACTCTTCCTGTCGAAAACAGGGCGGATTCTGTGAAAAAATACGGCGATATTATCTTTTTTCCGGTTTGAACCTTTTTCTGGTTCCAATATGCAAAACGGGAGTGTATCCCGCAAAAGCATCCTGTTGCATTTCCAGTTACTTTTGCCGGGACACACTCCCATCTTTCTTCTTTTGTTTTTTCTTTATGCCACAATCAGATAAGCAACAACTGCCAGCAGAATCTGCAGGATCACAAAGCGGATCACAACCTGACTGTCGGACCATTTGTATTTCAGGCGGACATGGTCATGCAGCGGTGTTCTTGTATTTTTGAGGATTGCGATTTTCAGGAAACGGAGTAAAAATACTTTGACAAGGCCGATTCCTCCGTCGACGATCATCACGCCTGCCATCAGCAGATATAAGAACGGATGGCGGGACTGCATGGCAAGGATGGCGATGTAGAAGCCAAGTGCTCTCGAACCGGCGTCTCCCATCAGCATGCTGCTCGGCGAGGTGTTGAAATACAGGTACGCGAGAAGCGCTGCCACGAACAGGTAATTGGCTACGGTGAAGCTTCCAAGGACATCGTGGAAAATCATACTGAACGCGAAGATAACCACACAGGAAAGGCTCGCGCAGAGTCCGTCGACACCGTCGGAACAGTTTGTAACGTTGATCGAAATCCAGATCAGGATGATGCCGAGGATTATGTAGACCACTTTCGGAATGGTAAGGGACATGCTTCCGAAGTAGATCGTGGTGGAATTGTAATTCACAAAGGTGATGACGGTCACAATGGAGATGACGAGGTCAATCGCGCCTTTTTTGTAATCGCTCCACGGGGTTTCGGATGCATCATCGAGGTAGCCGCTCAGCATGATGCAGACGAGCAGGATCGCGTAGATCGCATACTCGGCGCCAAGAGGCAGGAACAATACGCTTCCGATCAGGAAACAGATGACGATCACGAGCCGACGCCGCGCAGTTTTCCGCGGGAGAGGCCGCCGTTTACGGCAAATTCTCTGCCGTGATCGCTCGGCAGAAAGGAAAATGGATGCTTTAACGCCAGAAAGGTCAGCAGAAAGGTGACCACGATTCCCAGCATGGCGATCTGGCCGGGATTTAAAAAGTTACTCCATACTTGATACATACGTTTTCTTCCTTCACTTTTCTTTAGATTGAGTTGCACGAAGCCGTATGTGACGTGGCTTTGTGTTCATTTATTATAACAACTTCATGCAAAAATTGCTATACCAATTCGGGGGTTTCGTGATAAGATAGTGATACACTAAGTTGAACAAAAAAGGAGTTTTTTATGCCACGCAAAGATCATCTGCCGCGCCAGACACGCCAGGAACACATCACGCTGCAGCCGAACCGCAGCATCGAATTTCGCGTAACCGACGATTTCGGCAGTTTTTCGCCGCCGCACTGGCACGACGCGCTGGAAATTATTTATATTCTGGAGGGTTCCTCCATTGTCACGCTCTCGGACCGCACCAAGACCGTCCTTCCGGGTCAATTTCTGCTGATCAATTCCGGGCGTATCCACACGGCGCGCTGTCCGTCCACGGGAAACCGCTCGATTCTGATGCAGATTCCGGATGCGTTCCTTGCGAACTATCTGCCTGATCCGTCACAGCTCTGGTTCTCGATTGACTACGACAGTACGAATCCGGAAGTGCAGAAAAATATCAGCCAGTTCCGGCGTCTTCTGCTTTCGATGATGCAGCTTCATGAGGAAATGCCCGACGGCTATCTTCTGACGTTCCAGCGGGAGCTTTTTACGTTTCTCGATCTGCTCTACACGAAATTTTCCGAGAAGAGCCCGCTTGCGCACCACCCGATGAGCTCCCGGACGCAGACACGGCTCGATACGATTCTGACGTACACGCAGGAAAATTACCAGCGGCCGATTACGCTGAAGGAGGCTGCCGATGTTGTCTCGCTGCAGCCGGAATATTTCTGCCGGTTCTTCCGCCAGAACATGGAAACGACGTATCTGGAATACTTGAATTCCTACCGTCTTTCCCGCATCTACCGCGACCTGATCGCCACGGATCTGCCGGTCGGCACGCTCGCGGAAAAGCATGGTTTTACAAACGATAAGCTGTTTCACCGCCTCTTCCGCGAGCGGTTTCACACGACGCCGCTGCAGCTTCGGAAGGCAGCACGCGAGAAAGGATCCTGATAGCTTTCGCTGTTTTAATATCTTTGAGAATGGGAGTTTAACACGATGACAAAAGAAGAACTGGCGCTTGCCGTCATTGAACGTTTGAAACAAGAATATCCTGACGCCGACTGTACGCTTGACTATGACCAGGCGTGGAAGCTGCTCGTCAGTGTCCGCCTGGCCGCACAGTGCACCGATGCGCGGGTCAATGTTGTGGTGGAGGATCTCTACGCAAAGTATCCTGATATCGATGCGCTGGCAAACGCGACACCGGAGGAAATCGAGGAAATTGTGCGGCCGTGCGGTCTTGGAAAGAGCAAGGCACGCGACATCAACGCCTGCATGCGCATGCTGCGCGACGAGTACCACAGCCAGGTGCCGGATGACTTTAACGCACTTTTGAAGCTCCCGGGCGTGGGACGGAAAAGTGCGAACCTGATTATGGGCGATGTATTCAAAAAGCCTGCGATTGTGACGGATACGCACTGCATCCGGCTGTGCAACCGCATCGGGCTCGTGCATGACTGCAAGGATCCGAAGAAGGTGGAGATGGCACTCTGGAAAATTGTGCCGCCGGAAGAAGGAAGCTCGCTCTGCCACCGGTTTGTGGAGCACGGACGCGAGGTCTGTACTGCGCGGACGACACCGCACTGTGAACGGTGTGTGCTCGCGGATATCTGTGAGAAGAACGGCGTAGAAAAATAGCATTTTTTATGCGTTCCATGCGAAAAAGGCTTTTGCATACCGGACAGATTTTTCTGATTCTGTCCCGGCTGCAAAAGCCTTTTTGTTTCTATTTTTATATGACCGAAAGAAGTCCGTCAGCGCTTTCAGCGTTTTCCCGAGCACCTGCACTTCCTCTTCTCCGAGTTCCGCCATCACGGCATCCGTCATCTGCTCGTGGAATTTTGCGTGATGATGGAATGCCTGCCGTCCCTTTCCGGTCAGGTGGATGTAGACGATCCGGCGGTCCTTCTCGCTGCGCTCCCGCTCGGTGTAGCCTTTTTTCACCAGACTGTTCATTGACGTTGTCAGCGATCCGACCGTGATGTCGAGCTTTGCCGCGATCGATGACATATTGCCGCCCTCCAGGCCGACGGCTCGATGATGTGCATATCGTTGTTCGTCAGATCCTTGAAATCCTCGGTAATGATCGCCTCTTCTTCCAGTTTTTGTATCTCGTGAAACAGATGGACCAGTGTCTCATTGATGATTTCTCTGTTATCCACTCCTCTTCCCCTTTCCGTCTGTTCTGTCCCTTCTGAACAGGGTTCCGCTCTTTCTGTCTGTATTGTATCAAAAAAAGTTCCGGACAAACAATACCAAAAACTGCCTGGGAAACGGCGGATCGCTCCGTGCCGTTTCCAGGCAGTTCTGTTATGTTTGATTCAATTACATCTGCCCTTTTTTCTTTAACCGTGCAAAGCAGATCATGAAAAAGCAGATGCCGTATACGGTTGTGATCGGGGTGGACATGCGACGAAGGTCAGGTTCGTATTCGGCAGGTGTGAGAAGAACAGCGCCAGCGGAATACGGATCAGGCAGGCGGAGGTGATTCCCTGGATCATAACCGGGATGCTGATGCCGCGGCCGTTGAAGTATCCGATGCTGCTGAACAGCACACAGGTCAGAATACATTCCGGTGCGAAACCGCGCAGGTAAGCGGCGCTCTGCTCGATAACGGCCGGATCGCTCGTGAAGATTCTGGAGATGACACTTCCACCGAAGAAACCGATGCAGAAAATCACAACTCCAAGAGAGCAGCCCGTTGCGATTGCGGTGAGGAAGCCCTTCCACGCGCGGTCTTTCTTTCCGGCTCCGGTGTTCTGTGCCACGAATGCTGACACAGACTGCATCACAGAGGACGGGATCAGCATGATGAATGAGGTCAGCTTCTGCGCCACACCGTATCCGGCGGACGGCATCAGACCCATGCCGTTGATGATCGAGTTGATCACAAGGAAGGAAATCTGTACGGTCGTCTCCTGCAGCGCGATCGGCACACCGACGTTCAGGACTTTCTTCAGCTCGTCATGGTCGATGCGGCAGTCTTCTTTTTTGAATTCAATCGGCAGATTGCCTTTTTTCAACACACCCATGGAGCGATGACAGAAATCAGCTGCGCCAGAACCGTCGCAAGCGCTGCTCCCGCAACGTCCAGTTTCAGCACACCGACGAAGAACAGATCTCCGGCAATATTGGCTGCGCAGGCGATGCCGACGAATAAAAGCGGCAGATTTGCATTACCGATTCCGCGAAGCACGCTGCTGATGACGTTGTACGCGATGATGATCAGAATACCGCCGGAACAGATCCGCAGGTAGAGGACGGTTTTGTCAAAAGACTCCGCCGGGACCTGTAAAATATTGGCGATCGGGCCTGCGAACAGCTCCAGAATCACCGTCATGACGACACCGATGATGGCGAACAGAACAATCGAGGTTCCCACGGTTTTGCCGGCCTTATCCGGCTTGCCCTCGCCGATGTGCTGGCCGATCATAACGGTCGAACCCATCGCAAGGCTGGTGATGATAAATGTTACCATCTGCATGAAGCTGCTTCCGGTTCCGACAGCGGAAATACTCGACGCATCGCCGAACCAGCCGACCACGAGAAGGTCGACCGCACCGTAAGCCGCCTGCAGAATCAGCGCGCCGAGCACCGGCAGCGCAAAACGGATCAGGGACTGGAAAATCGGTCCCTCTACAAACGATACTTCTTTCTTATTTTCTTTTGCCATTGTTTTTCACTCCTTTTATTCCCGGCATCGTTTCCTGCATCCGTGTGATTGCATGCACAAATTCGTCCACCACGCGTCGTCCAGATCTGGCAGGCGGGATGCCCATTCCCCGTGAAAGTGCGTCACGCGGAGTTCCACAAACTCTTTTCCCTCTTCGGTCAGTGTCAGGTTGATCACGCGCTTATCTTTTTCATCCGCCTGTTTCACGAGAAGATTTCTCTCCTCCAGTTCCTGCACCAGCTTGGTGATGCTCGGCAGCGTTGTGTTCATATAGCTGCTGATGTCGCTGACGCGGCAGAAGCCCTGCTTTTTCTGAATCTCATTCACCGCATCCAGCACATGCACCTGCCGCGGCTTCATACCGTCCGGCAGGTCCGGGAGTTTCTCGATCAGACGCTTTGCATCAAAACACGCATCCAGGAACTGCTTTAATTTTTCCTGTGTCATGGAAAATGGTCCTTTCTTCTTAAAATTTAGTTATCTTTAGTAATTATCTTTGATAAGTATAGCAGGAAATGAAAAAATGTCAAGAGGGAACTGATGCTAAAAAAGAGCTGATTGAAAGTTCTGGCAATGCCAGATTCTTTCATCAGCTCTTTTCCATATCCATTTGTCACTGTTCAATGAGCTGCATTTCGGTGCCCCCCGCCGGATTTTATGCTTCTGATCGTCTTTTCCAGTACCTTCATCTCAACCGGTTTTGAAACATGGGCATTCATACCGGCTGCCAGAGAATGCTGAATATCCTCAGAAAACGCATTGGCGGTCATAGCAATGATTGGAATTGTCTTTGCCAGTTCATGGGAGCTTCTTCGGATTGCTTTTGTTGCCTCATAACCATTCATAACCGGCATCTGTACATCCATCAGGATCATGTCATAATCCCCCGGAGCAGACTGCTCAAATGCCTCTAAGACCCTTTTACCATTTTCACAGATTGTACACTCTGCACCCTCAATCTTTAACAATTCCATCAGGATTTCTGCATTCAGCTCATTGTCCTCTGCACACAGAAACCTCATTCCTTTCAGGACATTGCCAGCCGGTTCATCCTTTTCTGCCTGTTCTGCTGAAGAAACAAATCTATCTTCTGCTATTCTCAGATCTATAAGAACCTCAAAACAGCTTCCCTGGCCCAGTTCACTCTCCACATCAATGGTGCCTCCCATTGCTTCAACCAGATTTTTGGTAATAGCCATTCCAAGACCAGTTCCCTGTATCTTATTCGTCATAGAACTTTCAGCACGAGTAAAAGCATCAAAAATTGTATCTTTGAAATCTGCCGACATTCCCATGCCATTATCGCTGACTAAGAAACGGTACTTTGCGTAGACAGATGACTTTGTCTCACATTCTTCTACCAGAAACTGAATTTTTCCACCTTCCTGCGTGTACTTCACTGCATTAGAAACCAAGTTGCTGAAAATCTGCATCAGATGAACCTGATCTCCGTTCACCCACTCGTGCCGGATGTTTTCTTTTATGATTGTAAGAGTCTGATTTTTTTCGTCTATCTGTGAATGGAATATGGTATTGAGTTCTGTAATAAAATCCAAGATGGAAAAATCGGTATACTTAAAAACTGTTTTTCCTGCCTCAATTTTGCTCATATCCAGAACATTATTAATGATTCCTAACAGATGCTGTGATGAAATGTCTATTTTATCTGCATACTCTATTACTTTCGCTTTATTACCGGCATCATGTCTGATCAATGATGTCATGCCGATAATTGCATTCATTGGTGTACGAATATCATGTGACATATTGGACAGGAAATCCGTTTTCGCCTTATTTGCATTTTCAGCGGTCTGCAAGGCTTCCGTTGTAATGTCCTTTGCTTTTTTCAGTTTTTTATTGGACTCCTCCATATCCTTCATTGCCTGCGTCTGAATCTCATTATTTCTTTTTTCGTATTCAGCTTTTTGCTCAGCAAGACTGCGTCTGGAAATACTGTAGAATAATCCGGCAAAAAGCAAAAGTATAAAACCTGCCATGAGTATTGTTTCAAACACTATTGTTTTCTGATAGTCTCTTAGTACATTATCTACAACACTTTTTTCTACAATACAAATCAGCATGGTGTTATTATTTTCTATCGGACAGTATCCCAGATAGTAAGGTTTGTCACTTTCCACAAGTTCTACCCCCTGTTCTCTGCCATCCAGATTTTTTTGAAGAGAATCAGCCTCTTCCTCAGTGATAGCCTGATCTCCTTTTAAATGCTTTAACAAGAAATAGTTCCTGAAAAATTTATCTTCTTTCTGATTTGTATAAGTAATATTTCCGTCGTTATCCAGCATAAACAGATACGCATTCCCGTTATAGCTTTTCACACTTAACATGGAATCTAATTTTGAATGATCATACAAGGTTCCAATTGCCGTATAAGTTTCCCCATTAATCGTATATTCCTGACATGGAATTGCAACCAGATAACCATCTTTTTTCTTCTGGTTGTAATCAAGAGAAACCAATTTTCCAATATTATATCCGTTCCTCAAATCCAACAAAAGTTTACTTGGCATGTCAACCCGAAGTTTTGTTCCATCAGTGGTTATTGCCTTTCCATTTTCCTGGAGAAATATAAGTGTACTTTCAGATTCTTTCTGCCATGCCTCAAAGAACTTCTTGTTTCTATCCAGTTCAATAGATCTCACTCCCTCTTGAGTAAGAAAATCCTCAAGCATATGCAGCCGACTGTAGTATCCATTCACCTGCAGATCATAGGTCTGCTGTATCTGTTCAACAACTGCTCCCATACTGCTTTTCCCGTTTTCTGCGATATAGCTGTTCATCCTGTTCAAAAGGAGCTTTACAAAAATTAAGTTTAAAAAGATAAGAATTAAAAAGAACAATGGTACTATCATCTTTTTTCTTTTTGTTTTCGCCTGTTCTGTTCCCACTTTTATTTTTCAACCTCTATATAATCTTCCGGTACTGACGGCTGCTGTCCGTTTTCCATTGCTGCGGTCCATGCACTTGATAATGTTGTGTCCTTAATCTGCTCGATCTCACATCCCGGATTTATTTTTTTCAAAACAGACATTGTGGTTTCTGTAAGAAGAATAGAGTACTCCTTTTCTTTGTCGATTTTTTTCTTATTTACTTCTATGTCCTTTAATGAGAATCCGTTTTCCTCCTGCCTGACGATTATTTTCATACCGGATGCAATTGGTAATTCATATTTATTGGTTATATGGAATTTTTCATCAGAATCAGCAAGATATTTCTCCGCAAGTTCATAAATCTCTTTGCCATTGATTTTTGCCAGGTATAATGGTGTATCTGAACTCTTTGCTGTCATCAGACCAACCCGGCTGCAGGTACACTCCCCTTTGTAAATGGAGGAAGTAAAATAATAATATGGTGCCAAAGCCAGCTGAGCATCCTTTTCTTCTCTAATCGTAGTTAAAATAGAAGATGCCGCATCACGACCGTTTTTATCATTTAGCGAAATGGAATATTCATTTTCAAAATTTATTGTGTTTTTTCCTTTTGATCCTTACTGTTCATTGTGCTGCGAAAAGCATCATAAGCCTGTGTTTCATCCATTTCCCCTGACAATAATCCGTGAACAGCCTCAAGACTGGCATCAAATGATTTTTGAGCAGAATATCGGATATAAACAGAATTATTATTAATTTCATCTTCCAGTCCAGGTACATCTTCCATCATGTTTGGAACATCTACATTTAATGAAATTACACCCTTTCCATCTGCGATCAATGTTTGTCCTTCTTTTGAAATCATACACTCCAGGACATCGAATGCCAGGTCCAGTTTTTCCTGATCTTTTTCCAGTTCTTTGTTAAATGCAATATTCAGAGAAGGGGTCATATTTATAAAAGCTTCATCCGAAATCTGTGAAAAAAACGGTATACGAGTTAATTCTGCATCCATCTGTTCCTGAAATTCCTGCATAAGTGCCGGATAACCATGAAACATTGCTGCTTTTCCCTCAAGGAACATCTGCGTTGCAGTATTAATATCGACGCTGATATCATCACTTGTAAAATGTGAGTCCTTCAAAAATGTATTGGTTTCTGAAAAAATACGTTTCCATAACGCATCATCAAACGCGATATCCCCTGATGCACTTTCAGCTGAGCTTCTCCATTCGATTCCATCCAGACTCATGAATTCCCCAATTGCACCTGTCTGAATCACCTCATGAGCAGACCAGTCTTCTGCAAGATCCAGGGAATACGGTTTTATACCATTATCATAAAATTGTTGGCATGCCTGTGCATATTCCTTATAGTTTTTCGGTATCTTGATTCCATACTGTTCAAACAATGTCTTGTTGGCAATAATCGTCTGCGGTATACCGCAGATAGGAAGCCACTGAATCTCATTTTTTGAATTTTTATAATATTGCAATGCATAGGAGTAATACCTGGAAACCACGTCATAAGAAGCAAAATCCATTAGATATGGCTCCAGATCCTGTGCATCTTTTCCAGAAAATCGACGTACGGTTATGATATCCGGCAGTTCACCATGTTCCTCAAAATAGCTATATAAATCGGTATCATTGTTACCGGTAATAAACTCAATATCCTGATCTGGAAACTGCTCATGGATATAGGTACAATATTTTTCATTAAACGATTTTCCCACAGATACACGGTAAGGTGATCGTCATTTTTAGATACTGCTTTTTGAGATTGTCCACAGCCAGACAAAACAGTAATTGCTAAAAGCACACCTGGTAGTAATGCTGTCAGACATTGTTTTGCCTTTTTCATCCTCGTATTTTCCTCATTCTTTCCTGATAAAATCATTAATTCAATAATTGGGAAACAATTACAGCCAGTTTTCCAGAACATCATTCAGCTTATTCATATCCAGCGGTTTCGCGATATGTCCATTCATGCCTGTATTTTTTGCCAGCTGTACATCTTCTGCAAAAGCATTTGCTGTCATGGCAACAATCGGTAGTTTTCCCTGTTCACCCGGAAGGCTCCTGATTGCTGCGGTTGCCTCATAACCATTCATGACGGGCATTTGGATATCCATAAAAATAAGGTCATACAAGCCTTTCGGAGAAGCTTCTACTTTTTCAACTGCAATTTTTCCATTTTCTGCCGTTTCCACTTCCGCCCCGGTCATCTGCAGAATTTCAACAGCAATTTCTCTGTTTAACTCATTATCCTCGACCAGCAGAATTCTTTTTCCTGTGTAATCTGCTTCAGACAGCTCATCCAGATAATTTCTTGCTGTTTTTTCTTTTCTGCCAGAAGTAAACTGCCGCAATGTAGCCGTCAAACGGGAACGGAACAGCGGTTTTGCAATAAAAGCATCTACGCCTGCAGTCTTTGCTTCTTCTTCGATCTCGCTGAATTCATAAGATGTCAGTACAATAATGGTAATCTCTTTCCCTATCCGTTTCCGGATCTGTCTGGCTGTTTCAATTCCGTCCATATCCGGCATTTTCCAATCTAAAATAACAGCAAAGTAATCATTTTTTAGCTCATGATGTGCATAACAGCGCTCAACGGCTTCTCTGCCGGAGAGAACCCATTCGCCTGTAATCCCAATCTCCTTCAATGTGGCAACTGTACTTTCACAGCATGTCTTATCATCATCCACAACCAGAACAGGTAGATTCATCAGATTTCTGTCCTGTTCTTTTTCTTTTTCCTGAAGTTCCAGATAAATTGTTACTGTAATTTTAGTTCCCTTATGTAAGGTGCTTTCCACTTTAATATTACCATTCATCAGGTTCACAATATTTCTGCTGATTGCCATTCCCAGACCTGTTCCCTGGACTCTGGTTGTCCGATGGTCATCTGCGCGGCTGAAAGGATCAAACATGATTTTCTGGAATTCCGGTGACATACCGATCCCATTATCCTCAATCGTAAATTCATAGCATCCAAGTTCCGAAAATCCATTTGGCTTTTCCTCTATAGAAAAAGTAATATTCCCGCCATCCGGTGTATACTTGACCGCATTACTCATCAGATTCACAAATACCTGCTGGATTCTCAGGCTGTCACCACAGACACTCTCATGTTCAATGTGATTAATGTGTATATCTAAATTGTGTTTATGTTCATCAATCACCGGTTTTGTGAGTGTTATAAGATTATCCACCAGATCTGGCAGATTGAAATCCTCCTGTGCCAGCGTCATTTTTCCACTTTCAATACGTGCCATATCCAGCACTTCATTAATCAGCCCCAGCAGATGACGGCTTGATTTTGTAATTTTACTGAGACATTCAATGACTCTGTCCTGGCTCTCAATATTTGCTCCTGCAATTGCTGTCAGGCCGACAATGGCATTCATCGGTGTCCGGATATCGTGGGACATATTGGAAAGGAATTCTGTTTTCGCACGGTTTGCATTTTCTGCAGACCGGTAAGCCTCTTTCAGTGCCTGACGGGATTCAATCTCTGCTTTCTTCTCCTGTGTCACATCCATGGATGCCAGCAATACCTTTTCCAGCTTTCCATTCTTCCATTCCAAAGGAATATAAGAAGCGATCTTATAAGTCTTTTCATCCAGGCTGCAGTACTCAAACTTATAAATATCATTTTCACTTTTCAGATTCTTCCGGATATTTTCCGGTGCGATCAGGATGTCCATAGTTTCCAATGGTTCCAGTGTCTTATACTTTTCAAGAACCTGCATCTGAAAATCATGATAGAATCCCAAAGGTTTATATAGCATCTGTCCATTCAGGTTATAGAATTCATATCTGTCATTTTCCAGATCACAGACAACAAAGCGGTCAACCAGACGCACAATACTCTGAATTATCTGCTCCATGGAAGCATTATCCGCTGCCATCTGCAGATGCCGTGCGCTCTCTACCTTTGTCTCTGTGATATCACGCAGAAAGATCATGGCATATTCTGAATCCTCTATTTCGCCACGTATGACCACATTGCGGACCCATCGTTCTTCTCCATTCAGAGTGATACGGCACTCTAAAGCCAATTCGGTTTCCAGACCCTTCAGCCTTTCTGCAATATAACCACGGTCGTAAAAAGAGGATACCGCCTTCTTATCTGTCTCCACAACATAGGAATCCACAAAATGACGGATCAGTTCATCCCATGTATGACTCTGTTCAAAGACTGTCATCAGGACGGTTCAACCTTAAAGGTATCAAAAGTATTCGCTTCCAGATTTACATAATACTCACACAGGTCTGCTTTCGTAAAAGCCCGGTGGAAAGCAGCAGATTTTTGTGCCTGCATGGCCTCTTTTTTTCCGCATCAATATTAATAAAAATCCCGGCAATCCTGCTGGCAGAACCATCCAGACGGCGTATTACTTCTGCCGATGCCCGAAACCACTGGTATTGATTATCCTTCATTCTCATACGATACTCTACCTGGTATTTTATCTGGTTCGTCTTATCCTTAATTGCCGCCTGAAGCTGCACCATTACTCTTTCTTTATCCTGTGGATGCAGAAGATCTGACCAGGATTCCAGTTTATTCGGAAAGTCCAGAGTGTCATGATAGCCAAGCATTTTTCGGAATTCATGACTCCAGTTTGCATTCACAATCTCACTGTTTTCGTCACAGTCAAAATACCAGAAGCCGGAACAGATAGCCTCATTGAGCAGTGTCAAATTTACATGATCCAGTTGACCTGTACGGACATAACCCAGATCTGTCTGCCCGCCTCATCTGTCGCATCCTCTTTACAAAGCCGTACATTTTTCACTGTACCGTCTGCTGTAAGGATCTGTGCTTCCCCTGTTCCGTGAAGCTGCAAAAAACGGTCTCGCTCCAGTCTATCTTCCTCGTCATAAAAGAAGTTTCTCAATGAGCCTTTTGTCTGTTCCATGAAAGTATCGAATGTATATCCTGTACTATGCAACAGCAGATTATTCACAGACAAAATAGACAGGTTTTGGTCATAAGATCCTGTCATTATACCTACCCCGCCATTATTTTCCAGTGTTTTCTGTACGGCCTGTGACATAGCCTGTGTCTGTCCCGTTACAGCCTCACCTAAAGAATATATTTTGTCTTCATACTTTTCCATTTTATAAAAATCCTCTCTCTGTTTTATACTTCATTATCCTGCTTTTATCTGTATACAGAGAACCTGTCCCTGCCAGTTTTACATTTACGTTATAATATCCTACAAAACGTGAAAAACAGGTATACGGATTTGAGAAGTTGCAACCACTACACACAATATTCACACAAAATTCTCTTTATGTTTTCAATTTTTATAGCTTTGCCAAGTGAGCATTCATTCCTGCTGCCAGACACTTACTCCGATCGTTCCTGCTGTAAAACGGTATCTGAGGCTTTTTTTATTTATCTGATTTTTTCTGTTTCCATGGAACTTCTGAACGCTCACCTCCTGGTATCATTACAAATATACATAAAAACTCATTTTTATATTACCATGAAATTTTTACTTTGCAATGCACATACCTTTTCAGACGCTGCTTTTCTTGTTTCCTTTTCAGAAATTGCAACCAAAGGGCGCACCTGAAATTTCTTTCAAATGCGCCCTTCGCTTCTTTTCTTTTTCTGTTTCTATCAGATCAATCCGTAATGCTCCATCGCCTTTGCCACGCCGTCCCGCTCGACGGTATCGGTTACGTACTCTGTGTACGGATCCAGAACCTCATCATGTTTTCCAAGCGCAATGGTGTGTGCGCCGCACCGGAACATGGTAAGGTCGTTGCTGCTGTCGCCAAATACGTATGCATCTTCTTTCTCCAGCTGAAACTGTTTCAGCGCATAGTCCACAGCTGTTCCTTTGCTGCAGCCGTGCGGAACGATTTCGTATACACCGCCGCGGCGATCCATGATATCAAACTCCTGCTCAAATTCACGGTACATACGTTCTATATCAGACTGTGCATCGGTTACGATACAAAATTTATCGTAAATGATTCCTTTTGTCTCCGCTGTCTCCGCGAGTCCGATTCCGACAGCAGCGAAATAGGCACGGGTCTGCTCGACCTCACGAAAACGGGATACCTCCGACGAAAAATAAACATTATCCGTTCCCTCCAGAATCATGCCGATCCTGCACTCCTTTAAAATAACCGGGATTTCCTCACAGCGCTTTTTCGGAATCGTCTGATGCATCAGGATTTCGCCGTCCCGGCGCAGATAGGTCCCGCAGCCGCACAGAAATCCGGAAAACGGAAGCTTTTTCAGCTCCTCGGGCAGCTCCGACCAGGTGCGGCCGGTATTAATAAACGTAAGATTTCCTTTTTCCGCTGTCTTTTTCAATGCATCGAGCGCGCTCTGCGGAATTTCTTTTGTAATCTCACTCAGTAACGTTCCATCAATATCAAAAAATAATGCTTTCACAAAAATTTCCTCCTCGTGTACTGTTTCCTGTTCTCTTTCTGACATACGAAAAAATGCCGAAGCTCTTGATTGTCAAGGCTTTCGGCATTTTCATTCCAGTCGAAGCGACGGGATTCGAACCCACGACCTCTGCGTCCCGAACGCAGCGCTCTACCAAACTGAGCCACGCTTCGATTTTATTTGTTTTCTGAACTCTCGTCCGTCAACAATAGCTATTATATATGATGTCTATAGGAATGTCAACACCTTTTTTGAAA
>ENA-OQIR01000150-OQIR01000150.1-human-gut-metagenome-genome-assembly--contig:-NODE-150-length-32235-cov-3.863367_pt1 | contig 32235 bp, 40 predicted proteins | sample MGYA00242580_ERZ504745 | MGnify/ENA primary metagenome ERZ504745 (study PRJEB26092, sample SAMD00036214) | human gut metagenome | host: Homo sapiens | study: EMG produced TPA metagenomics assembly of...
TGTCCCTGGCTGCTCTGTACGCCTCCGCTGAGTCCGCAGGCCAGCCGCTGTACCGCTACATCGGCGGCACCAACGGCCACATCCTGCCGGTCCCGAACATGAACATCATGAACGGTGGCGCTCACGCTGACTTCGCCACCGACATTCAGGAGTACATGATCTCCCGTACGGCTTCGACACCTACAGCGAGGCTCTGCGTGCAGGCGTTGAGGTCTACCACACCCTGAAGAACGTCCTGAAGAAGGAAGGCCTGGCCACCGGCCTCGGCGACGAGGGTGGCTTCGCTCCGAAGATGAAGTCCAACAAGGACTCCCTGAACTACATCATGGACGCCATCTCCGCCGCCGGCTACGAGCCGGGCAAGCAGATCGGCATCTCCCTTGACGTGGCTTCCTCCGAGTTCTACAACAAGGAGACCGGCAAGTACCACTTCGAAGGTGATGATCGTGAAGCGGCTACATGCTCGACTTCTACGAGAACCTCATCAACGAGTACCCGATCGTTTCCATCGAGGATCCGTTCCAGGAAGAAGGCTGGGAAGACTGGGCTGCCATCACCTCCAAGCTCGGCGATCGCCTGCAGTTCGTCGGCGACGACCTGCTGGTCACCAACCCGGCACGTCTGGCTAAGGGCATCGAGCTCGGCGCCGCCAACTCCCTGCTGGTCAAGCTGAACCAGATCGGTACCGTTACCGAGACCCTCGACGCCATCGAGCTGGCCACCAAGAACGGCTTCACCTCCATGGTTTCCCACCGTTCCGGCGAGACCCCGGACACCACCATCTCCGACCTGGCTGTGGCAAAGAACACCGGCCAGATCAAGACCGGTGCCCCGGCTCGTGGCGAGCGTATCGCCAAGTACAACCGCCTGCTCGAGATTGAGGAGGAGCTCGGCTCCACCGCTCAGTACGCCGGCTACAGCGCTTTCAAGGCCTGCAAGAAGTACATCGCTGAGTGAGCGTAGCCAGCGCATCATGAATGCGTTGACATAGAAATACCCGTCGTGTTCCAAGTCGAACGCGACGGGTATTTTCGTTGCTATGAGTTCGAAGGCACGAAAAAAACCATCACAACGCGGCGGCGCCGGCCCGGTCGCGTTCTTCGTGGCATTGTTCATCGTGGCTTTGGGAACCATCCAGTTGGCATCGACATTCCATACCTATGCGTTGAATCTGGCAGAGCTTAACGGACTGAAAAAACAGGAAGCGGCGTTGGTCGCGCAGAAACGCGAGCTGGAGAACGATATCGCAAGATGGGATGACAAGGCGTATGTCACCGCCCAGGCCAGGGATCGTTTGGGATTCGTCTTCCCCGGCGAACAGGCGATTCGTGTCGAGCATCCCGAAGCGGTGACCGGCAAGAGCGAGCCGAAAAAAGGGACGACATACGACGAATCACCGAAAACCGCCCTGCCGTGGTATAAGGAGCTTGCATATTCCTTCAAGCAGGCGGATCGGTCGGATCCCGTGAAGGCCGACTCGACGAAACAGTCGCAGCATGCCGGCGAAGAAGACAAACAGGACAGTCAACAACAGACTGGCCAATCGCAACAGGACGGTCAGCAGCCGTCAGAAGACGGACAGGAGTGACATGGACATGACGATTATCGAACAGGCCAAGGGTTTGGCGGACAAAGTGCTTGCCCAACCCGCCACCGAACATGATATCGCCGTGGTGGAGCGTCAGCTTGGACGTTACCCGCGCGGCATGGTCGCCGTCGGAGCCCGTTGCGTATGCGGCCGGCCTTTGGCTGTGGTCACCCGGCCGTTGCTTCCAGGCGGTGTCCCGTTCCCGACGACCTGCTATCTGACCGGGCCCGAAGCGGTGAAGGCCATCTCCCACATCGAAGCCGAAGGCAAGATGAAGGAATACAACGATATGCTGGCCGAAAACGAGGATCTGCGTGCCGGATACGAACGAGCCCACGAACTGTACCTCGCGTTCCGCCATGAAATCGCTTTGGCCTTGGAAGACAGCGAGGAACACATCGAAGGCACCAGTGCCGGCGGCATGCCGGTGCGTGTCAAATGCCTGCATGCGTTGTTGGCCCAGACGCTGGTGATGGGTGAGGGCGCCAACCCCATCGGTGATATGGCCCTGTCCGCCATCAAACATGAGTTCGATCCGGCCGTATGCCGTTGCACAGTGGAAAACGAAGAGTAGAAGGTGGGAGTAATGAAGTCGGTAACCGTTGCCGGTATTGATTGCGGCACGAATTCGATTCGTCTGAAAGTCTCGCGTGTGAGCGAGGACGGTGTGGAAGACATCGTTCCGCGCATCCTGCGGGTGATTCGTCTCGGTCAGGACGTGGACAAAACCCATCGCTTCGCCGACGAGGCGTTGGCGCGCGCCTATGAGGCCGCCCGAGAATTCGCCGGCGTGCTTGCCGAACATCCCGTGGACGGCATCCGCTTCGTGGCCACATCGGCCACCCGTGATGCCGAGAACCGTGAGGAATTCGAAGACAACATCGAGAAGATCTTGGGCGTGCGTCCCGAAGTCATTCCAGGCACGGAGGAAGCGGATTTAAGCTTCCTTGGTGCCACCAGCATCGTCCATCGCGAGGTCGAGGCCCCCTATCTGGTGGTCGATTTGGGCGGAGGTTCCACCGAACTGGTGCTGGGAGGCGACGGCGTCACCCATCCGAGCACGCAGGTGCAGGCCGCGTTCTCCATGAATATCGGGTCTGTCCGTATGACGGAGCGTCATCTGAAAAACGACCCGCCGACCGAGGGGCAGATCGCCGAGGCGGTCGCGGATATCGACGCGCATATCGACGAGGCGTTCAAGACCGTTCCCGCCGGCAAGACCCACACCATCATCGGCGTGTCCGGAACGGTCACCACCATGACCGCATTGGCTATGGGATTGACGGAATACGACCACACCGCCGTGGACGGCGCACGCTGCACGCTGGAAGATGCCTATGCCGTTGACAACCGGTTCCTGCACATGCCTCGTGAGGAGCGTCTGACCTACAAGACTATTCATCCCGGACGCGTCGATGTGGTCGGCGGCGGCGCATTGGTGTGGAACCGTGTGCTTGCCAAGGTGTCTGAAGCCGCATATGAGGATCATGGCCAGCGCATCGACTCCTTCATGGCCAGCGAGCATGGTCTGTTGGACGGCATCGTGCTGGATTACGGCAAGAGATTGCTTGCTGCGCGCTGACGTGGCATAATAGCTTGGCGTCGGCTTTTTCTTCTGGCCGGCGCAAAGCCTCCATGGCGAAATCGGTATACGCAGTCGACTTAAAATCGACCTCTTCGGATTGCGGGTTCGAGTCCCGCTGGAGGCACTTTTGGAAACCGCCAGAGATGGCGGTTTTCCTTTATTCTCCAACGGTTTTGGCATCATGCGATTCACTGCGATTCAACCTTTTCCACGGTGGGTTATGGAAAAATGTGGGCAATGTGTAGGCAAAATGTGGCATATCGTTCCCGAAACATTCCGTAGGTACACTGTCGGACATTACAAACCGTATGACACCGACTGAAACGGATGACGCATGACTTCGAAAGACATCAAGCCTGTAATCGAACAGCCCGCCACTGAAATCCCCCTGATGCTTGCGCAGGTGATTATCGTTGCCGGCGTGCTCGCTATCGGCGAAATCGCATGTTCTCCGCTGTACTTTACCTTGATGGACCATTCGTTGGCACTCGTTCCGTGGGCATTGGAAGCCGCATTCCTTGCCGTGGCGTTCACCTTCGTTGTGGGCTTCGCATTGTTGTGGTGCGCCGAATCGTTCACTTTCAAACTCAAGGAACGATTCCGCCCGTTCGGCTATGCGGCGGTAGGATTGATTGGATACGGCGTATGGAGCCTGCTGGTGTTCACCGCCACCATCAATTCGATACTCGCCAAAGTCGGGGAAAGCGTTCTTACCAACGGCCAGGTCGGCGCGATCGCGCTGAACGGAGCAGCCTTGGGCTTCGTCGCTTTCCTTTTCGCAAAACTGCTCGACGTCAAACTCGGCAATCGCAAAACCGTTGCGATAATTCTGCTTATCGCGGAAATCGTCATTGCCATCATCGGCCTACTCATCATGATTCGCATGTTCAGCGTGCTTTACGTGGCGTGACGGCGAAGACGCGGAAAAGAGAGCGCAATATACATGTTCAGCATTCTGGAGATGTTCACCATCGGCGTCGGCCCCAGCTCGTCGCACACCGTAGGGCCGATGGTCGCGGCCAGCAGATTCGCTGCCTCCCTTGAACGTGACGGCATACTGAACCGGGTCGGCCGCGTGCGAACGGTACTGTATGGTTCGCTCGCCCTGACCGGTCTTGGGCACGGTACCGATCGCGCCACGGTGGCGGGCTTGGAAGGCAACGTACCGAAAACCGTCGATACCGATCACATGAGCAATATCCGTATGGAATGCGAGGCAGGCGGCGAGCTGATGCTCAACGGCACGCATCGCATCGATTTCGATTACGGACGCGATGTGGTGATGGATGTATGGCACCGCATGGCGGCCCATCCCAACGGCATACGATTCCAAGCCTTCGACCGGCAGAACAATCTCATCGACGAACAGGTCTGGTATTCCATTGGCGGTGGATTCGTCAGACAAGGCGACGCCGACGACCTGATGATCGGCATCCATGAGAAACCCCCTGCGGGAACGGCCTTCGCCGATCAGACCGACGATTCCTCAACCGATATCGATATGGACATGCCCTATCCGTTCACCACATGCGACGAACTGATCTCGCTGTGCGATGAACATCACATGAGTGTGGCCGATGTGGTGTGGGCCAATGAGACGGCCATGCGGTCCGCCGTGCAGGTGCGCAGCGATTTGGACACTGTATGGCATGTGATGCGCCGCTGCGTGCAGCACGGTTGCAATACCAACCAAACCGTTCTGCCTGGCGGCCTTGACGTGCCCCGCAGCGCCAAAAATGTATGCAAGGCTCGCATCCAACAGCGACGTGCTCAAACGGGACGGCAGGCGCTCCGACGCCGTACTCGAATCATCGGACGCCGCATGGGTCGACCTGTTCGCATTGGCGGTTTCCGAGGAGAACGCGGCAGGCGGACGCATCGTCACCGCGCTACCAACGGTGCGGCTGGCGTCATTCCGGCGGTGCTCCACTATTATTGGCATTTCGTGGATCATGCGGATGAGGATGGTGTGGTGACGTTCCTGCTGACCGCAGGGGCGATTGGATACTTGTTCAAACGCAACGCGTCCATTTCCGGTGCCGAAGTCGGATGTCAAGGCGAGGTCGGCACAGCCTGTTCCATGGCCGCGGCGGGGCTGTGCGCCGTGATGGGCGGCACGCCTCACCAAGTGGAGAATGCCGCGGAAATCGGTATCGAGCACAATCTGGGACTGACCTGCGATCCGGTCGGTGGTCTGGTGCAGATTCCCTGCATCGAACGCAACGCCATGGCGGCCAATACCGCCATCAACGCGGTCCGTATGGCCATGCTGGGCGACGGCACGCATATCGTGAGTCTTGACCAAGCCATCAAAACCATGAAGGACACCGGCGAGGACATGATGGCCAAGTACAAGGAGACGTCGAAAGGCGGTCTTGCGGTCAATGTTGTTGAATGCTAGCGATGGATGGTGCTAATCTTGGTGACACTGTGTTTTTCAAGGAGGTTCACCATGGCATCTGAAATGCCTGTTGTCAATGCCGAATTCGGCGATCGCCCGACCATCGAATTCCCGACTGAGATCGCTCCCGCCGGCCTGAAGGTCGTGGAGCTCTTTGAAGCAATGGCCCGATGGTCCGCCGTGGAGACACCGTCACCGTCAACTACCATGGTGTGGTCTGGGGCAAGGACACCCCGTTCGACTCCAGCTTCGACCGTCACCAGCCGGCCACGTTCGGCATCGGTGTGGGACAGGTCATCAAGGGCTGGGATCAGACCGTTCCGGGACATAACGTCGGTTCCCGCCTGGTGGTGTCCATTCCGCCGGAGTACGGTTATGGCTCCCGTGGCGTTCCGCAGGCCGGCATCGGCGGCGAGGACACGCTGGTGTTCGTGATCGACATCATCTCCACCCGCTGATTGACGGGTATCATTCTTCCAAGGTCAAGGAGGATAACATGGCCGAAGAAAAGACGATCCTGCTGACGCAGGAGGCGTACGACAAGATGAAAGAAGAACTCGCCTGGCGTGAGGGCGAGTACCGTGACGAGATTCTGTCCAAGGTCTCCGCGGCGCGTGCCGAAGGCGATTTGAGCGAGAACGGCGGCTATCAGGCTGCCCGTGAGGCGCAGCGCGTGAATCAGGGACGCATCGACGAACTGACCGTCAAACTGCGCAATGCGAAGATTCTGACTGCGCCCAAGGCCGGTGAGGTCGGTGACGGATCCCTAGTGACCCTTGAAGTCAACGGACGTGAAATGGTGTACGTGCTTGGCACGCGAGACCTGTCCATCGCCACGGATTACAGCATCATCAGTCCTGAATCGCCGATTGGCGCCGCCATCAATGGCGCTCATGCCGGAGATACGGTGACCTATACCGCTCCGAACGGCCGTGAGATTTCCGTGACCATCAAGGAAGCCAAGCCGCTCGCCTGACATACGTGTGACGAAAACAACAGCCCGTTCCTCCATCGCATTCGTACGATGAGGGGACGGGCTTATTTTGTTTTGTCCATGTGGGGTTGATTACGCCTTAGGGCCACAATTGCACGATCACCATGTAGATGGCCACCATGTGGCAGGCGTATCCCGCCACGGTTCCGGTATGGAAGATCTCATGGAAGCCGAACACCTTCGGCCAGGGGTCGGGCTTGCGCAGCGCATACACGATGGCTCCGGCGATATAGCAGGCGCCGCCGGCACACAGCAGTATCACCACGGTAGGTCCGGCATAGGGGGACATCCAGAACAATCCCATGAACGCGACGCCGGACACGCCGAAAATAATATAGACAAGAACATAAAGCCAGCGAGGCGCGCTGATCCAGATGACATGGATGATGAGCGCCACTGTGGTGCAGATCCACATGCCCGCGATGATGGAATCACGCCAGAATGGCGTGAGCGCGAAGGAAACGGGCGTATAAGTGCCGGCGATCAGCAAAAAGATGTTCATATGTCGATGCGACGGAGCACATCGGTAACCCGTGGTGACCAATCTCCCAGATGATAACAGGCGGAATTGCCGAACAGTACCAGCGAGCAGGTCATGAACACGGCGCACGCCCATTTGAGCCCGGTGCCATGAGCGAGGCAGATCAGCACGATGCCCGCGGCAAGAGCCAGGGGAGTGGCGATGGCGTGGATCCAGCCACGCAGGAGCGGCTTTGGCCTGCCATGCACGTCGAGTCTGATTTTGCGTTCGATTTCGGCGGGGACGATGCCTTCGATTTTTGCGGCATGGGCTTCGCCTTTGGCGATGGCACGTTTGGCTTTTGCATCCGCCTTGCGTCGAATGTTCTCGGCCTTATTGTGCGCCTTCACGCGAATGGTCTCAGCTTTCGCCTGCAGGGCCTGCTCGCGTGCTTCGGCGATGACCGCGCGTTTCGCCTCGATTTCTGCGTTTGTAGGTTTCGCCATCGGATGCCTCCACTATAAGTTACGGAACCGTAACCTACGTTAGCGTAACCGTCGGATATGTCAATCGGCGTTTCCGCATTATACGTGGGCATATGGTATGCAACCTCGCCATTGATGCGTATTATGGTTGCATGGCTGATTTCTCACATATCCTGATGACCCGTCCGGATTTCGGTGACGACGATCGTGAATGGTTGCACCAGTTGGTGGCCGATTGGCAGGTGATTGCCGATTTGAGTTTCGCCGACTTGCTGCTAATCCTGCAGAACGGCGAGGGCAAGTACATCATTGCCGAGCAATGCCGTCCGTCCACGGTGATGAGTCTGAGAGCCGAGGATGTGGTCGGCAACGTCGTCCCGGAATCCCTGTGCGCCGAGCTTGACGCGGCCATGGACTCCGAATCGGTGTTCCGCTCCTCGAAACTGCGTACGGTCGGCAAGGCCAAGGTCTGCAACGTGTACGCCCCGGTGCGTCATAATGGCAAGACGCTTGGCTTGGTGGTCCGCGAGACCAACATGGCCACACGCGAATCGAACGGCCGTTATGAGTCCGAAAGCATCAGCGCCGGCAAACAGCTGTATGAGATGATTCCGCGCGGCCAGTTCCCGTACCGTAACCCGGTTATGAACCAGCGCCATAACGCACGTGTGGCGGATGGCTTCATCGTGCTCACCGTCGACGGCATCGTCCGATACGCGTCTCCGAACGCCATCAGCTGTTTCCGTCGTTTGGGATCGGTCAGCACCATGCAGGGGGAGTATCTGAGCGAGATCGGCACCAAACTGCTGCATGAGAACGATCCGGTGCTGGAAACGCTGCCATTGGTACTGAGCGGCAAAGCCGCGGTGGATTCCGAATTGGACGCCAACAAAGCCGCGGTGTCCATGCGCTCTCTGCCGTTGATGGACGCCAATGGTCGCGTGGTGGTATCGTGCTGTGCCGTGACGTCAGCGAATTGCGCCGCCGCGAGAAGGAATTGCAGACCAAGGACGCCACCATTTCCGAGATTCACCATCGTGTGAAGAACAATCTTCAGGCGGTATCCGCGTTGCTGCGCTTGCAGGCGCGCAAGACCAAGTCCGAAGAGGTCAAAAAGGAGCTCAAGGAAGCACAGCGCCGCGTGCAGACCATCGCCATGGTGCATGAGGGATTGAGCCAGACCGCCGATGAGATCGTCGACTATGACAAGGTCATTTCCAACCTGCTTAAGATGGCCGTCGATTTGGCTACGATGCGCGACCAGCACATCGATGTCGATTTCGTAGGCAAATTCGGCATGATGCCGGCACAGGATGCCACGCCGCTATCGTTGGTGCTTACCGAACTGATCACCAATTCGGTGGAACACGGTTTCGAAGGACGTAAGGAAGGACATATCACGATTTCCGTGGGCCGCGGTGGCAATAACCTCAACGTGGTGGTGGAGGATGATGGCACCGGCTTGGCGGATGAGGAGCATGATGGCATGGCTCGCTCTTCCGGATCAGGGCTTGGAACACAGATCATCAACACGTTCGTCACCAATGATTTTGGCGGAACGGTGCATTGGGAGCCACGTCGCGGTGGTGGTACCCGTGTGGTGCTCGACATGAAACTGCGTGCCGCGCAAGATAACTGACCTCTAGAACTGGAATGGCATATGGAAGGGCCGGTCGGATTCGATGGAATCGACCGGCCCTTCCATATGCCCTGAAAAGAATCAGACCTGCATCTGCATGGCCTGCGAGCGACGTGCACGCATCGCGCGCCGCTTGAGCGCGCGCCGCTCGTCTTCGCTCAGACCGCCCCAAACGCCGTAGTCCTGATTGGTGTCGAGCGCGCATTTCAGACACGCGTCAATCACCTTGCAGGTACGGCAAACGGCCTTGGCTTCTTCGATTTGCTGATAGGCGGCACCGGTGTTGCCGACCGGGAAAAACAGTTCCGGATCCTTATCCGGCACGCGCCTTGGCTCGCCAATCGAAAGCACTGCTCATGTAATCGCCTTCCTCTTGCCATAAGTGGCGTTCTATCCGTTATTTAGATAACCACGAATCGGATGATTTTTCAAGACTTTTTCGCAAAAGAAGCCAAGTTTTTTTAGAATCCTTGGAATTCCGCGCATTGCACGGGACATGCCCGTGCTTGTTGGATGAAGACCCCACGCCCGGCAATGGCATAGTCATCGACGCCGAAACCGTCGAGAACCGCGCTGGGAATCCCCATCATCACATCGGTGGCTCTCTCTCCGCAAGGAAACGCAACACGTGTGAGGCAACGTTCAAGTAGGGTGCTTTGCGGCTTTTCCACAGCTGCGATTACCGTGACGGACGGATCGGCGAGTGCGGTCTTGAGCTTATCGGCTTCGGGCATGGCTGCGAAAGGGGAGAGCAATTCGTCGGCGTCATCCACGAACCATATGGTGCGTTCGTGCTGCGGCGATGTTCTGCCGTCGTCGGTGGTCCATTCGCTGTTCGTCTTGCGTGTGAACCGGATGGTGCAGCGACCGGATTCATAGAGACGGCTGGCGCAGCAGAGCAGCAGATTGGTTTTGCCGCTTCCGCATGCGCCAATCACGGCGATGTTGCCGTGTCCTACGTCAAGGAATGCGGTGGAGATGAGTACACCGTCGTCGCTCAAAGCAAAAGGCACATGGTGCCATGCCTCTCGCTGTGGCGCCGTCAAATCGTCTTTGCCTGCATGTGGTGCGAGCGGCGCGGAGAACAAAGGGGAGGGATTGGTGGTGCCGCTGAATGCCGATGCGGTGTTGATGGCATGCACCAAGGAATCAATGTCATGGACCGCGCTGCAGCGGAAAGGAACAGTGCGTTGACCGTCATGACAGTAAGCGGCACCGGGGAAGGCCGGTGGAATCAAAGCTGCATCCTTGGTGCCGATCAGTTCATTCGATTGCATTTGGTCGGTGACGCGTAGGCAGATGCTCAGCGATATGTTGGCCTTCATATCGGCATGGACCTGACCCATGGGATTTTGCGTGCATACGATGAGATGCATACCCAAAGAGCGTCCGAGCGACGCCAATCGATTGAGTCGCTGCATATAGTCGGGTAGACGGTCGCGCAATGCATGGAATTCGTCAATGACCACCACGAGCCGTGCAGGGGGATGGGAAAGCTGGTCGAATCTGGAAACGCGTTCGGCACTTACCAAGGCCTCCCTGCGTGCCAATTCTTGTTCTATGGCGTTCAGCGCACGGACGGCATGGGCGAGGTCAAGATCGCAGACGTTGCCCACGGTATGCGGCAGACGCTCCAAAGCGTTGAAGGTCGATCCTCCTTTGAAATCCAGAAAGACGAAATGGAGGGTTTGAGGACTATGCCGAATCGCCAATGCCATGCACCAACTGATCAGCAGTTCGGATTTCCCCGAGCCTGTGGTCCCCGCGACCATGGCATGCGGTCCGGATGATGCCAGATCTATATGGAATATGCCATGTTCTGACATGCCGATGCCGTTCGTTGGGGAACGGACAAGCCAATTACGCACGATGGTGCGCCATATGAGCGGGTCGTTGTCCAGGCCATGCAGATGCTCAAAACTTATGGACGGCATGTCGGCGAAAAGCTGAGCATGGTCGATTTCGTTTCCGTTATGATGCGTTGGAACCGGCGAATCGCTTCCAGTAATGGTGTTGCTGTTCGTTTCTTCATGCCTGACGCGCATGATCATGGTGATGAGCATCAATGCGCTGCCGAGCAGACTCGGAGCGAGCATCGCCGCATAGAGCCAATGACGTTGCATACACATGACAATCAGCATGATGAGCTGCGCCAGCAAAGGCGCGCTCCAACTCAATACAGTGAGATGTTGTTCGCTTATACGGTGAGGGGCCTTTTTGTTCATACGGCCAGCATGGGCAAGAGCGGCGGCATGCCGCAAGCCAATATGAGGGTTGTGGTCGGAGGATGTGGGTTATCCACATCCTCCGGCGTGTCGTCAGTTTTGCTGTTCGGCCAGCGTGCCCACGGTCCTGCGGAATGCGTGCCGTGTGAGAGTTCGGAGAAAAGCTGGATGTTCTTCGCGTCATTCAGCAGAACGCACGATCCGACCCCATCGACGTAATAGTCCGGATCGGTCCAATACACGCTTCCCGAAATGCCATCCTTGCCTGAGGCGCTTTTGAAAGCCAACGCCATCCGAAGCAGAGAGGAAGTCGATGCTTTCTCATCCACGGTTACGGAGCTCAACGCCGCTGCGGCGACCTTTTTGGTCTTGTTGAAATTCGTGAGCGTCTGTTTGGAAGCGCCCTTCTTGACGATGGCGTTGATCACCTGGCGCTGACGTGCGGCACGGCCGAAATCGCCTTGCACATCGGCATATCGCATACGGGAGAACGCCAAAGCGGTGTTGCCGTCCACGGTGTGGCATCCGGCGGTCCAGTTCATACCCGAATAAGGGTCATTCACATTCTGGTCGTAGCATAGGTCCACGCCTCCCAAGGCATCGACCACTTTGACGAGTCCGCCGAAGCGGACCATTGCCACATGGTTGATTTTCTGGCCGGTGATGTCCTCCACCTCGTTGACCAACTGTTTGCGGCTGTACAGCTGCGCCACGGCGTTGATCTTCATATAGCTCCCATCGATTTCCACCAGGGAATCGCGAGGAATGGAAATCAGCGAGGACGATCCTGTCTTCGGCTTGGTGAGTACAAGAATGGTGTCGGTTCTGAAACCTTCGACGTCACCGGCATCTCCGATGGTGCCCTCACGTTCGTCGGAGCCAAGAATAAGCCAGCTTTCGCCGGCGGTGTCCGCTTTGGATGTCAGCCAGGTCTGTTTGTTGAGCTGGTCATCGACCCAGTTCCAAGCGGAGAATACCCCTATTCCCAGTGCGAGAATCAGTACAAGGAAAATGGAAAGGACGATACGTCCGACGCGAGGTCTTCTTTTTGGCACGGAAGCCGTCGCTGGAGAGGATGGAACAGATCGGAGCGCCGTGGAGACGGAGGATGACCCCCGGAACTGCTGCGTTGGATTGGCCGTGCGGGTATGTTCTGGAGCGAAGGACACCGGAGATGATGAAGGGTTTCTTCTTGTCTCGCTCGTTGCCCGTGCCGCAGGCTGGAAGCTTTGCGGAACCGAGGAAGAAGGACGCGCCGTGCGTTTGGCCGGTTTTACAGATGATGCATGGTCAGAACGTTTCGCCGGTGCGAAACTCGCTGGCTGGCTCGGTGCGCTTTGCGAGCGGGAGGAATCCGTGGACGGCATGGTTTTTTGCGTCCTGATGACGGAATGAAACTTGGTGGCACGCTCGTAGGCTCTTTTGCTCCTTTGCCTTCACTCATGGTTCCTCCAAAAAGATTCGTCCCTGCGTCATACGTTGAAAGGGGACGTGATTGCGTGGTCTACGTCAGTTCTTTGCCGGAACGGCACATACGGTCGCATTAAGGTATCGATCCGCAAGGCCGATATACTGGCCCGTGGTCGCGTCATGAATGGAGCCGTCATCCGGGTCGACGGTGCCGCCAGTGCTTGGATCGACCAACGTGCCGTCGGATTTGGTGATCAGTCCCGTGACGGGATCGGGAGTCTCGGCAGTGGTGTCCGACTGGTTGCTGTCGGTCGTGCCGGAATCGTCGGAGCTGGCTGAATTATCTGAACTGGTGTCGGAGGAGTCGCCCGAGTTTGAATCGGCGGTATCGAAAATCGGCTTGCCCGCTCGCATCTTCTCCCAGAGATTGTCGCTTCGTCGGTCCAGACGGAACGGTTGGGGTCGGACGGTGCTGGGACCACGGGGACGGTCTGGGTCTGCAGGTTGGTCATGGTGAAATTCTTCAGGCTCATGGCAAGTCCCGCCAAAGCCGCGGTATCAGCCATGCCTTGGGATATGTTGAGCGATTTCAGCGCGGATTTCGCCAGCTGGTACAGCTGCGCGGTGTCAGTGAACAGATTCTTGCTGAGCGCCTCGCTCATCAGCTGCTTGATGAGATACTGCTGACGTGTGGTACGCGAGGTGTCGGATCCGTCTCCTATGCCGTGACGGATCCGGGCGTACTGCGTCGCCGCAACGCCGTCAAGATGGTGCATGCCCTTGTCGAGATTGAGTCCGGTGTACGGGTCGTTGACGTTCTGCGGAATGCACAGGTCCACGCCGCCGACTGAATCAATCATCTTGACCAGGCCGGCGAAGTCCACGACGATGAAGTTCTGAATATTCAACCCGGTGAGACTGTTCACGGCGTTCAGCGTGCAGCTGGCCGCCGAGGAGAGATCTCCGCCGGTTTTGTAGGCACCTGCGAAGATGGAATTGAACATGACGTTATACTGTGCGGGAATCGTGCCCTTCGACGTTTCGCACTGAGGCACGTCCACCAGGGAATCTCGTGGAATGGAGACCAGGTTGATTTCCTTGCGGTCGGCGGAGATCTGCACAATCATGGCGGTGTCGGCTGATGGTTGCCGATGACGTCATCGAAACTGCCTCCGATGGCTTGGTTCTCCGCGCCGTCACGGGAATCCTGTCCGATCAGCACGAACTCGATCGGCTTGCCGGAGTTCGGATCGATGATGGATGCGTCCGTATTCAGGGAACCCTGGCCGATCACGCCGACCGAATTGTTCTTGATGATGCCATTGACGTCCATCCAAGTAGCGGCAGCTGCAGTGCCGACGAACACCAGAGTCGCGGCGATTGCCGCGGCGACTGCGGTCCTGACGTGATGCTGCACGCGATATCCTAGGCTGTGACGTGGTTTCGCATCCTGAAGACCATTGATGTTAGGAAGCTTATTGCCGGTTGATGACGTTGCACGGTGTTGCCTTCCTGATTGAGATGCGCGTTTGACGCAATGCTTTTAGAACCTACCACTATCCAAATGGGCAATTATAGGGTTAATGGCCGATTTTCACCGATTCTGCGACTGTAGACCCCAGATTGCTGAACTTTAGCATGGATTTTCTGAAATATAGGCATTGACACGGGGAAACTTGACAAAATTACATTGCGTGTGTGTAATTTGAAGCGGTGTGAAAGTATGCGCATAAAAGGTGCGCACACAATTATGGGAGGACTCATGTGGGGCGTGACTGATGAGTCTTCTGAGAATCCGCTTGCTGAACTGTGGGGTTTGTTCAAGCGGGATGATGACGTGTCTTGGCAGCACAAAGCGCTGTGCTCGCAGACCGATCCCGAAGCATTCTTCCCGGAAAAAGGCGGTTCCACCAGGGATGCGAAGAGGGTTTGCGCCCAGTGTGAAGTCCGTGAACAGTGTCTGAAATGGGCCATCGACCATGATGAGCGTTTCGGTATCTGGGGCGGTATGAGCGAGCGTGAGCGTCGTCGCTACAAAAAAGAGCACAAGGAACGGGCTTGAAGGCATGGTGCGTCCCGTGCGTACACTTAAATTATGAATTCTAACGCCAGCAGCGATATCCAGACAATCGTGACCGATGTGCTGAACAGCAGACCGTATACGCATCGGCAGGACGTCGATATGTCCGTGGCTGCGGTGATCACCGCGCAGCATGACCTTCGATTCCTCGCTTCTACCGTTGGAGCGGTGCTTGCGCAGCGCATGCTTCCAGGAATGATCGTTATCGCCGATTGCACGGGGCAGATCGAGCAGCCCATGCAGATGACCTTCGATGTCATTCACTCATCACAGGATGTGCTTACGGAAGTGCCGGAAGCCAAAACGGTGAGGGTCATTCTGGTGGGAGTGAAGCAGGCGCGTCCTTCATGGAGCTGTAACGCGTGCGATGGATCAGATCGGCATTGATGCCGGCATCCGCGCGTTGTGGACCTTGCATGACGATTCGCGGCCGGCGGATGACCGGTGCTTCGAGACGTTGCTGGATGCGTGGAGAAACACGCCGACAGCCGCGCTGCTCGGTGCCAAGCAGTTGGATTGGCAGGCGAAGAACCTGCACAATGTGGGTTTGTATGCCGGGCACCATGATGTCGTTTCCTTGGTGGTCGACGGCGAGCCTGACCAGGAGCAATATGACGGGCGTCAGGATGTGCTGTCGGTCTCCCTATCGGGCGCGTTGGTGCCGTTGGCTACGTTGCGTGCGTTCGAAGGGGCTGACCCCTGGTTCGGCACCTTCGCGGAATCCACGGACCTGTGCCGCCGCATATGTCTTGGCGGTGGGCGTGTCGTAGTGGTTCCCCAGGCTCGCATCGCCCACAGAAGAGCCCGATTCGAAGGAATCCGTTCCAAGAACGGGCGCCCTGTGGAAGACGAGGACGGTCGCATCGATCCGTATCTTGCCGTACGCGAGGCGAATGCCAAATACGCGTACACTGACATGCACCGTTCATGGTGGCCGTTGCTTTGGCTGTGTCCATCATCCAGTCGTTGGGATTGGCCGTGCTTTGCTTGGCGCGCAAACAGCCGTATCATGCATGCTGCGAGCTGGCGATGCCGTGGCGTGCGCTGCTGCGTCTGCGGGGTGCTTGGCGCGCCCATGCGCGGTTGCGCAGGCAAAGCAAGGTCACGCTTAAATCGCTATCCACGCTGTCTGCGAATCATCGGCAGGTCAGGGAATGGCTCGACCGTCGCCGTGCGTTGCGCGACCAGAGGGATGTCGTGCTGCTCAGTCCTCTTGAGAAGGACCATCTGCGTAAACGGTTGCTGCGTAGATGGGGATTGGCCTTCGGCGCGGCGCTGATTGCCGGCATATGGATAGTCGTGCTGTATTGGGACGTGCTTCGTTCCGTATGTTCGGGTGCGTCGATGTATTCCGCACAGCTGTTGCCCACGGGCGCGAGCTTCACCCAGTTGCTTCATACCGCGACCACGTCATGGTCGTATGCCTCAGGCACGGGCATCAGTGCGCCTAACGCGCCATGGCTGTTGGTGCTTGCGCTGCGTCGGTGCTCACTGGTGGACATGTTGCCGGAGCTGTCGGACTGATGTTCTTCCTTGCAGCCCCGCTCACGGTGTTTTCCTTCTGGGCGCTGGCCGGCATCTTCACCCGCTCGGATGCGGTGCGCTGCGTGGTCGCGTTGGCGTGGTTCGCGTTGGCGTTGTCCATGGGACTTTATGATGACGCGGATGTCACGATGCTGACGGTCATGGTGTTTCTTCCGGCCGCTTTCGCTTCTCGTTCCGTGCGGTCGGCATGTATCGGACGGAGGATCTGGTCAATCCCCACGCGTCGGTCCAGGCGGCGGCGGTTGCGGCGCTGTGTTTCATTCCGGTCGTCGCCGCGCAGCCGCAGTTGTTGCTGCCGCTGATGCTCACCTTCCTGGGATTCCTGCTGTTCGTCCGCTCCCATAAGCCCGCGTTGCTTCTGATTCCGCTTCCGGCGGCGTTCGTATGCGCGCCGACGTTGGTCAATGCCGTTCGTTTCGCTTCCGACGGTACATGCGTCAGCTGTTCGGCAGCGTCATGCTGCCCTCCTCCGCGCATGATGGCAAACCGGTCGTCGCGAATCTGTCTGATCTGTTGCTGCGGGTGTTCGGCATCGGCGCCGACGGTGGCGCATGGCGGTATGTGGCGGTTTCCATACTGGCGTTGATCGTATTGCTGGCCGCGGTGTCATTGGTGTTGCCTTTCGTGCTGCGCGTGTCCCGTATGATGTGGGTCGCCGTGTTCGCGGGATTGGCGACGGCCTTGCTGTCCGCGGCGATTGCGGTGGCCGTCGATGTGGATGGTCCGGTCTCCGGTTCCATGCTTCCGGGAACCACATATGCGATGATGGGCTTGCTCGCCTGCATCTGCATGATGTCGGGCGGCGCGGTTCGACGTTTCGTCATGCTGAGACAGCATGAGAAGACCGGCGCCGTCGAAATCGAAGGACGCGGCTCGAAGGCAGTGTCGATTGCCTCGCATGTGGGTCGTGCCGTATTGGTTTGCCTGTTGGCCGTCTCCGTCGTGGCCTGTGCGGGATTCAACTATGTCGAATGCGATCACAGCCAGGTAAAGACCAGCGATGCTGGACTGCCGATGGTGGCGACCGATTTCCTTGGGCAGGATGATGCACGTCGCGTGCTTGCCTTGCGTGCCGATAGCGCCGAATCGGTCAGCTACAGTGTGATGCGTACCGGTCGTGGCGACTTGATTGACAGCTCTCCCGCGCAACGCGTCGAAGTGGTTTCGGGACGTTCCGACGGGTCCAGCAGAACCATTGCGCAGGATTGCGCCCAGTTGCTGGCCAATGCCGATTCCGATGCCATCAACGAGCTTGGCAAGTTGGGCTTCGGCGGCATTTACGTTATCAAGCAGAACGGCGACAAAGCGCAGCGAGAGGCCTCGAACCAGCTCAATTCGAACATTGGAGCCTCTGACGGGACACAGAATGTCGTCAGTCTGGATAATGGCACGTATTATCGTTTGACGGTTCAGGATCTATCCAAGCAGCATATCGATCGAAGCGGGCTTGATAAGGCCGGCTCAAGTGTGTGGCGTCGTTCATGGCTGTGGTGCATGGGCGTCGTTCTTGTAGCGTATTGCCTGGTGGCGCTTCCGCGCATTCGTCGTCAGGGTCTGGAGGAAGCATGAGCAGACATTCTCGTCCCAATACGCCTTTGCGTATTGCGCTTGCCGTAATCTCGGTGTTGCTCATCGTGGTCCTGATGGCCGTGACGCTCATATACCGGCCATCATGCTGCATGCGGACACGCCCACGGTGGAACGCTCCTCGGTGGGTCGTACCGTCAGCCCCCGGCAGCGGCAGACGTACTGCCCGTCTCGCATGACCATTGCCGATACCGATGCCTATGGAGATAGCGAATACCAGGCATCCAACGGCAATATCGCGTCTTCCGCGAGATACGCCGCCTTCGGTTCGGTGTTCCATTCATCCGTCGCCTCGATGGGAGCCGACATGACGGCATCCGTGTCGATGCTGGACAAAAAAGACGACTCGTCCGATGACATCTTTGTGGCTTCCGGCAATGTCGATGACGGCTCCCGATTGCAAGACACGCGTCTGCTGACGGCTTCGAACGGTACCGGCGCGGTTTCCTCAGTGATGTCATGGGCCACGGACGGTGATTTGAAGGGCGTATCAGCAGCTCCTGCGTCGTGCCGGCGCTGAAACAGGCGTTCCTGCTTTCCGGTACGAAGACCGGCTTGACGCAACAGCTTGTTGTGGCCAATCCCTCCGCCAAGGACACATCGGTGACCATCAGAATCTGGGGCTCCGACAAATCCGGCGCGCTGGCGCTCTCCACCGGATCGACGCTGACCGTGGCCTCAGGCAAGGAAACGGTACTGAATCTTTCCGCAGCTGCTTCCGGCCAAGACGCGCTGTATGCCACGGTGACTGGAACTGACACTCCTGTGGCCGCAATCGTCCGCACCGTCTCCATGGACGGATTGACCTCAAAGGGATCGGATTACGCGCTTCCGAATAACGCTTCCGCGAAATCTCTGGCCCTCTACGGCTTGAATGGCGGAGACCATGCGACACTGTACCTGTATACGTCCCGCAAAACGGATGTCACCGTATCCTGATCGACTCCAAGGGGGCACAGCAGACCAATCAGCAGGAGCTGAAGGCGAACCGCGCGTCCGCCATCGATCTTGGAGACGTTCCAAAATCCGCTACCGGCATCGCCATAGCCGCTTCCGAACCGGTGTCTGCCACGGCGAAGATTTCAGACGATGGCCCCGATGGGCAGTCCGATTTCGCCCTAGTCAATGCGTCCGCTCCGGCGAAGATCTCCGCCATCGCGGTTCCTGACCAATCCACCGCGACGGTAGGCTTCGTCAACACCGCGGATGGGGATCGGACCGCGATCGTGACGGCTTACGACACGGACGGCAAACAAGTGGACAGGCGTGAAATCGCCATCCGTCCCTCGGCCTCGACGTCGGTGCGCATCGCCGATATTAATGATGGCGATGTCGCCGCCATCCGTTTGAAGGATCCCGCCCAAGCCGTGGTCTGGAATCTTCGTGTCGGACAGAAAGATGTGTCCGGTGCGAAACTCGCCGGACTTGCCATCATGGCGCCGTCGATTTGAAGGAGGCCAGAGAGCAGGTCTGGGCGAATCAGGATATGACTGTTGTCCGTTGAAAGTCACATGCCCCAATCAGGATCTATTTCTTCCGGACGGCGTCCGTAGATTTCCGCCAGACGTGAGACCACCTCGTCCCTGATTGCGAATTGCAGGTCCATACGGTTACGGGCATGCGATTGCAGCGGCATGCGGTACAGCACGATACGGGGTGGAATGCCGTGCCCGGCGGGAAATGACTGCGATCCAAGATGCGGAACGTCCTCCCAAGGCGCGGGATCGGATGGCGGAACATCCTCCACAGCGAATTGGACCGGAGCTATGAGCTCAGGCCATGCCCCGTTGAGTCTGCGGATTTGCGCCACCAGCATATCGTCGAACATACCGCTTCTGGTACGGTACCGGGGCAGTCTGGTACCAAACATGGGCGTACGCGTGCCACGTCCATGGCGGTTGCGGTATATCGGGGTCTCCCAAGGCATCTGTTGCATGGTTTCTACCTTATCAGGCTTATTCGAAACATGCGATACCATGGTATGGGCTGCTCGACAAGGGGAGAAATGATCATGGCGGATATTTCCGTACCTTATTGGAACATCGTTGATGTCAACATGCTGTGCGAAGGCGCGCGGCTGATTGGGTTTGACCTCGACAACACGTTGGCGCGGTCCAAGAAACCTATGAAAGCGGACATGGCCGAATGCTTCTCTGCATTGACATCATTGATTGACGTCGCGGTGATCACCGGCGGCAAATACTCGTTGCTGCAAAGTCAGGTGGTGGACAGGCTGTCCGACCATGCCGACAAGTCGAAACTTCACCTCATGCCGACCAGCGGAACCCGCTACTACCGGTGGGACGGGCAACGGTGGGGGAAAGTGTTCTCCCACGATCTAAGCGACGAGGACCGTGCCAAGGCGAAGGAATCGCTGGAACGGAATGCTCGTGAGCAAGGCATTTGGGCCACTCATGTCTGGGGCGAGCGCATCGAGGACAGAGGCGGTCAGATCACCTTTTCCGCATTGGGGCAGCTTGCCCCCGTCGAGGCCAAGGAGGCTTGGGACCCCACCAACGAGAAGAAGAACCGATTGGCCTGTGCAGTTGCTGCCGAACTACCGAATCTTGAAGTAAGACCTGGAGGCTCCAGCAGTGTTGATATCTCACAGCGTGGCGTCGATAAGTCGTTCGCCGTCCGTGAACTCGCGGATATTCTCGATATCGAGGTCGGCCAGATCGTGTTCATCGGAGACCGGATGGAACCCGACGGCAATGATTATCCCGCGGCGAAGGCCGGCACAAGGGCTGTCAAAGTGAACGGTCCCGCGGATACCGTGAAATTATGCGGCGAGATCATTGCCAGATTGTCCCGATGACGGAGCCGGCGTGAATCTGATGGCGGGTTCATTCGCGCATATGGCGAATCTGTTGTTCCCACGAGGCTGTGCGGGATGCGACAAGCCTGATGACGTGTTGTGCGATGCCTGTCTTGCGTCATTCGACTGCGAACTGTCCCAACCATTGGAAACGGCTGAGATGGGTCGATGGTTCGCGTGCGGATGGTATCGGGGTGCCGCCAGACAGTCGATTCTGGCATGGAAAGACCACGGAGACGAGGAATGCGACCGTCCGTTCTCGGATGCGTTGTGCAGGCTTGCGGAACGCGCCGGTGTGATTGACGCCATGGATGGCGTTCGTGAGATCTGCGATACCATACTGGTCGTTCCCGCGCCGTCGTCGATTGCTTCCATGCGTCAGCGCGGACGACGGCACATGATGCCGCTGGCAAAACGGTTGTCGGCGTTTCTACGGTGCCGGACAGGTTTCCGCGTACAGGTATGCGATGCGTTGACGAACAAAGGAATCAAAGGCAAATCCGTCGAGACCAAGGGCACGGAACAGAGGCGCAACGCCTTAAGGGGCATGTCATGGTTCGTCCGGGCGTCACCCTTCAAAACAAGGCGGTGATTCTGGTGGATGACATCGTCACCTCTGGAGCCACCATGCGTCGTTGTGTTGACGCTCTAACTTCACAGGGAGCTTTGGTCATTACCGTGCTGGCGTTGGCACACACTCCGGCCGGCAGACCTTTGACGGCGTAAATCGTCACTCGTCATCGGAAATGTGATATTTCGGCAAAGTGATTTCGAAATCGGCGCCGCGCGGATCATCCACCACTCGTACCGTGCCGCCATGCAACTGCGCCGCCCATCGGGCGATTGACAGTCCAAGACCGGTTCCTCCCGATTCGGTACCTGGTCCCGTCTTGCCTTTGACGAATCGACGGAAGATATCGGACCGCGCTTCTTGGGGAATCTGCGAGCCGAAGTTGACGACATTCGTCACAATCGTGCCGAAATCCTTGTTTTCATGCGCTTCGATGAGCACCGCGGTATTGTCTGCGGAGTGTTTGAGCGCATTGGCGATGATATTGGTGAACAACTGGCGCAGACGATCCTGATCGCCTTCCATTTCGATGTTGTCGGGCACGTGGATTTCGATATTGTGGGCATGCCCGGCATCGGCGATTTCCAACGGTTCCACGGTTTCGTCGATGAAATCCGCGAAATTGAATTTATCGATCTGCAGGCTCGCCGCACCGGCTTCCATGCGGGACAAATCAAGCAGAAACGCGATCAGATCCGACAAACGGTGCGTTTGGTTGAGAATGCTTTCCAGATTCGATGGGGTCGGTTCCACAACGCCGTCGGCCATGTTCTCGACCATGGCCTGCAACGCGGATACAGGCGTACGCAGCTCGTGGCTCACATTGGCTACCATGTCCCGTCTCATCTGGTCGGCATGCTGCAGTTCCTCCGCCATCTCATTGAAAGACAAAGCCAGCTGTCCGACTTCGTCGCGGCTGTTGGCATCGACATGCACCCGGACGGTGTAGTCGCCGTCCGCCATAGCCTCCGCGGCATCCCGCATCTCGCGCAGGGGAGAGGTGAGTCCTCTAGAGAAGAAATAGGTGATGCCCAAAGCCACGGCAAGTGTGATCGGCATGGCTATCCACAGGCTCAATCCGACTTTGAGCAGGAACCAAGCCATGATGAATGCGATGATGGTGGAAATGGTGATCAGCACGCTCAATTCCATTTTGAGCGAAGAGAACAAACCAATAGGGCGTTCGGTATCCAACGGATTGACCGAACGCCCTGGTTTGAATCAGTGGTACGCATACCACCAAATCTTAGCGCATCATACTATTCTTCCGGCGGTTCGAACGCGTAGCTACGCCATGCACGGTTCGAATGGTCTTCGAACCCAGCTTGTGACGTAGCGCCTTGACATGCGAATCCACAGTACGGGTGCCGGACGCATCCACCCAATCCCACACTTCCTCGAGCAGCTTCTCGCGAGTGAGCACGGACTTCGGCTTGCGGGCCAAAGTGGCCAGCAAATCAAATTCCGTTGGGGTCAAATGCACCTGCTCCCCATTGACGGTGACGATACGCTGGGCCGGATCGATGACCAGAGAGCCGAAATCAAGCAGTTTCTCGTTTTCGGAGTTCTTGGCGATGACCTTCGCCCTGTCCACACGACGAAGTAGCGCCTTGCACCGGGCGATGAGCTCGCGCATGGAGAACGGCTTGGTCATGTAATCGTCGGCTCCGGCACCAAGACCGATGACCTTGTCGGCCTCGTCGTCTCGCGCCGTCAGAATCAGCACAGGCACAGGACGTTCAGCCACGATGCGCTTGGTGGCCTCAAGACCATCCATCACGGGCAGCATGATATCCATGATGACCAGATCCGGACGGAGCGTGGAAGCGGCCTGGACGGCGCTGGCGCCGTCGGAAGCCACGCGCGCGGTCCAACCCTCCGCAGTGATGCGCTGCGCGATGGCGGTGGCCAAGGTCGGTTCATCTTCGACCACCAGAACGGTACGTGGAATTACTGTGGATTGTGCTGATGAATTGAGCATAGCGTTCCGCCTTTCTCAGAGTTCCGGCTTCAAGAATACTGCTCCCAGTGCCGGAACGGTGATTTTCGCGGACCAATCACGGGAATGATACTCACCCTTGACCGCCTTGAAGGTGCCGTTGTGAATATCGGAACCGCCGTACTTCTTATCGTCCGTGGTCAGCACTTCGGTCCACTTGCCGCCCTTGGTGAGCGGAACCTGGTAATCCTCCCATGCCTCGCCCGAGAAGTTCACGACAACGACCATCTGCTCGCCATCCTTGCCGATACGCACGAAGCTGAGCGTGTTATGGTCGGCGTCATCGCTGGTCAGCCATTGGAATCCGGCAGGATCGAAGTCCTGGCTCCACAATGCGGGAGACGCCTTGTACAGGGTGTTCAGGTCGGCGACGAGCTTCTGTACGCCACGGTGGTCAGGCCAATTGAGAGCATCCCAATCCACCGAACCGTCATGATCCCATTCGCCGTACTGCGCCACCTCATTGCCCATGAAGGAGAGCTTTTTGCCCGGATGGGCCCACTGGTAGGCGAACAGCGCGCGCACGCCGGCATAGCGCTGCCAGTCATCGCCCGGCATCTTGCCGAACAGCGAGCCCTTGCCGTACACGACCTCGTCGTGGCTGATCGGCAGCACATAATGCTCCGAGTATGCGTACACCATGGAGAAGGTGATCTCGTTGTGGTGCCACTTGCGGTTGATGGGCTCCTCGTGCAGATACTGCAGGGTGTCGTGCATCCAGCCCATGTTCCACTTGAGGCCGAAGCCCAAACCGCCGGCATCGGTCGGTGCGGTGATGCCGGGATACGCGGTGGATTCCTCGGCGATCATCATGATGCCCGGATTGTTCTTGTACGCGGTCGCCGTGGCTTCCTTGAGGAAGTCGATGGCCTCGAGGTTCTCTCGTCCACCGTAGATGTTCGGATGCCACTGGCCCGGCTTGCGGCTGTAATCCAAGTACAGCATGGAGGAGACCGCGTCCACGCGCAGCGCGTCGATATGGTACTCGTCCAGCCAGAAGCAGGCGTTGGCCACCAGGAAGTTGCGCACTTCGCGGCGTCCGAAATTGAACACGTAGGTGCCCCAATCCGGATGCTCGCCACGGGTCGGGTCCGGATCCTCGTACAGAGGCGTGCCATCGAATCTGCCAAGGGCGAACGCGTCCTTCGGGAAATGCGCCGGAACCCAGTCCATGATTACGCCGATGCCGGCTCGTGCATCTTCTCGACGAGATACTTGAAGTCGTCAGGGCCGCCAAGGCGCGAATCAATCGCGTAATAGCCGGTTACCTGATAACCCCACGAGCCGGAGAAGGGATGCTCGGCCAGCGGCATGAATTCCACATGGGTGAAACCTTCCTTCTGGACGTAGGGGACCAGCTTGTCGGCCAGTTCGCGATAGTTCTTCACATCCTTGCGCCAGCTAGAGGCATGGACCTCGTAGATGCTGACCGGACCGTTGTGCGGGTCGGTCTTGGCTCGCTGGTCCATCCAGTTCTCGTCATGCCACGCATGGACGGAGTCAACGACGATGGAACCGGTGCGCGGCGGAATCTCATGCGAACGCTCCATCGGATCGGCCTTCATGACCCATTCGTTGTTGGCGTTGAGGATCTCATACTTGTAAATCGTTCCCGCTTCGACACCAGGAATGAATAGCTCCCAGACTCCAGAGGAGCCCAGTTCACGCATGGCGTGGGTGCGTCCGTTCCAGCCGTTGAAATCTCCCACCACACGTACCGCATGGGCATTCGGAGCCCACACGGTGAATGCGGTGCCCACCAGCTGTTCGCCCTTGACGCCGTCATTGGAGCCCAACGGATCGTCATAGCGCAGCACGCGCGCTCCCAAAGCCTCCCAAAGGCGCTCATGGCGTCCCTCGCCAAACAGGTACATGTCCAAATCGCCGATGGTGGGCAGATAACGGTACGGGTCGTCGGACACCACGGTGGAACCGTCTTCATATTCGGTGCTGATGCGATAATCGGGCACGTCGAAGCCGTCATCGGTCTTGATGGCCGGAATGAGTGCCATGAAAACGCCATTGTGTTCATGCACCGCCTGGGTTCGGGCATTTTCGGTGATGATCGTCACGGATTTCGCCAACGGACGAAGCACGCGGATCGTGACGACATCCTCATGCTCGTCGGGACCGAGATGCCCGCCGAGCACCTCGTGTGGATTGTAGAACGTACCGTTGCTTACTGCATCCAGGTCGCCCTGTGCAACAGGAACGGCAACGCTATCTTCTTTGATCTTGGATTCTGTAGCCATGGGAAAAGTGTAAGCATGAAATGCTTGAAAATTGGCCCGTGTCGCGTCTTTTTTTGTTTTTTGGCGGATTTTTAGGCAAGTCCAACCCTGATGGCACAATAATTCGGGTTTTGTGTAAGCTTTTCACGGAGGATTCATGGGTTACAAGGTCGGCGACATGGTCGTCTATCCGCGTCACGGCGCAGCGAAGGTGGAGGCCATCACCGAGCGAACGGTCAAGGGTGTGACCCGAGAATATCTGCAGCTGTCGGTGCTGTCGTCCGACGGGCTGGTCATCAATGTTCCGGTGGAGAACGCCAAGAAAGTGGGCGTCCGAGACATCGTCGGCGCCAAGGAGGTCGCGAAGGTCTTCGAGATTCTGCGTACTCCGATCATCGAAAAGGAAATGAACTGGTCCCGCCGGTACAAGCTGAACGTTGAGAAGATCGCCACCGGCGATGTGAATAAAATCGCCGAAGTCGTGCGAGACCTCGCCCAGCGTGATGTCGACGAGCATGGGCTGTCCGCCGGTGAGAAGCGCATGCTCACCAAGGCTCGCAGCATCCTGACTTCCGAGATCGCGTTGTCGGAGCATCTTGATGAGAATGAGCCCAGCCGTCTGCTTGACGTGAACCTTGGTTATGAACCGCCGCGCCCTGGCGACGAGGATCATCACACCGAAGCTCCTGAAGAGGCGGCCATGGACACTTTGGCGCGCGTCGAGGCGGAGAACAAGAAGTCCAAGAAGAAGTAAGGGAATTTCCATGCGTATCGGTCAGGGATTTGACGCCCATCGATTCGCGTCCCATGATGCAGGCAAGCCGTTATGGCTTGCCTGTTTGCGTTGGGATGGTGACGGCATCGAAGGTGATTCGGACGGTGATGTCGCAGCCCATGCGTTGATTGACGCGTTGCTTTCCGCAGCCGGATTGGGTGATATAGGCATGCTTTTCGGAGTCGGTTCCGATTCCGCCGGTGCCGGCAAGCACGGCGACGAGATGCTCCGCGCGACGGTTGCGTATTTGCGTGCGCATGGCATGAGGCCGGTGAGCGCAAGCGTGGTCGTCGTGGCCAATCGTCCGAAAATCGGCAAGCGTCGTGACGAGGCGCAACAGGCGTTGAGCCATGCCATCGGCTGTGAAGTGTCGCTGACGGCCACCACTACCGACGGCATGGGATTCACCGGTTCGGGCGAGGGCATCGCGGCCATCGCCAGCGCTTGGTGGAACCGATCGGCTGATACTTTCGCTACCTGCGGCGTGCCGATTCGATTATTTTGGCGACAATCCAGAACAGTGTGGAAATCGTCACGATGATGAAGCTTGGGGGAGCGGGGAACATGGCGGAAACCAACAGTCCACCCCAAATGGAGATCAAACAGATCACGGTGGAGACGACCATCGCGGCGAATGGGGACCGTGAGATGATGTTCGCAGTCGCGGCGGGCGTGACCACAAGAGCGAATATCAGCAATGTGCCCACGGCGGGCACCGCGATGGTGATCACACCGGCCATAATGGCCATGAAGCAGATGTTCATGAGATTCACCGGCACGCCTTTTGCCTGCGCCACCTGTTCATCAAGCGAGCTGAACAGCAGCGGTCGATAGATAACGGCCAAAACGGCCAGCAACAACACGTCGAAAACCGCAAATCCGACGATCTGCCGTCCGTGATCGTCAGGATGGAGCCGAAAAGAATCGATTGCATCTGCTGCGAGGCGGAACTGGACAAGCGTGCGAAAAACAGACCCATGCCTGTGGCGAACGCCAATACGGTTCCTGTGGCGATTTCGCGTTGCGATGCCTTTTTGCCCAGTGCGCCGATCACCAATGCTCCGCCGAGAGCGAACACGCCGAGACCGGCACTGACCGGCAGACCCAACAGCACGGCTCCGGTCGCTCCTGGCAGTCCGATGTGCGCCAGCGCATGCGCGGCGAACGTGGAATGACGGGCGATGGTGAAGTAACCCATCACTCCAGCAGCCAAGGCGATGCACAGGCCGGCGAGGAAAGCGTTTGTCATGAATGGCGCGGTCAGCGTGCCCATCCAATCCGGATCGAAGGAGAAAGCGGTTTCGTTCATGATCATGCCTCCTGCGAAATGCGGTTGTGTTGGTGGAATCTTGCGATTTCCTCCGGCGCGTGGGCGTCGACGTCAATGTCATCGGGCTCATCCTCGCTTGGAGTGACGAACATATCTCCTTGGGGAGTGGTGACCACCTGCACCGTGGTGCCATATAGATGGGTGAGCAGCTTCGAATCCAGCACCTCGTTCATCTTGCATAATGCGGATGCCCGTCGAGCAGATATACGGCTCCGGTGAGAATCGGCAGAAGCATGTTCAAATCGTGCGCCACTACTTGAATGGACATGCCGAGTTCTCGGTTGAGTTTGGCGAGCACGTGCACTGTGGCGCGTTGGCTGGCCAGATCAAGATTGGCGAGCGGTTCATCCAACATGAGTAGTTGGGGGTCCGACACCAGCGCTTGGGCGATGGCGACGCGTTGCCGCAGGCTCCTGAGAGTTCCGACAGCCGGTATCTCGCCTTGTCCTGCATGCCGACGAATTCCAGCGCATTGCGTACTTTGTCTTTTTGCAGGCGGGTGATGGGATGAATGCCGAACCTTGCCCCGGTCAGGCCAAGCAGCACCGACTGTTCGGCGGTGATGTTCGATTCGATGTCGGATGCGTAGCTCTGCGGCACATACCCTATACGGTGATTCATGCGCCGGCCGGCTTGCCGAGCACGGTTATGCCGCCGTGGGCGATGGGAATCAATCCGAGTTCGGCCTTCATCATGGTGGTTTTCCCGGCTCCGTTGGTGCCGACGATGGCTGTCACCGAGCCTTGCGGGATACGGAAGGTGCCATGCTGCCAGATGATGTGTCCGCCGCGTGAGACCCCTGCGTCGTCGAATTCGATACAGAATGATGCCTTGTCGTGCATGGCTCGCTCCCTTGATAAGTCAACGATAGTATCTCACAAACGGTGTTGACAATCATTCTCAATAAGAAGCATGCATGGACGATGAAAAGTCTCGTGATGAATCCGCCTGGATCGTAACCGTTGCTGGAAAAAAGAGTCCGCCGATGTCGGGGAATTACTCGACATCGGCGAATCGGGGGAGGGAGGATGACCGTGGCTTTATTTACCGGGGTCCGTCTGCCCTGTGTTGTCCGGCGTTGCGGCGTCGGAATCGGAGTCGGGATTGTCGTTCGACGCTGCTCGCCATTCGATTCAGAGGGAGAGACGTCCGAATCTGATGATGTCGCATCATCTTTGGAGGAAACCGCCTCATTCATTTGCTTGATGAGCTGCGCGATCCATGAAATCAGGCTTTTGCTGTCGGCCGGCATCTGTTCCGTGACGTCGATGACCGGCACATCGGATTTGTGTGCGGTGCCGGTCAGAATATTTGTGGCATCATCCGCCTTCTGAACATTGTTGATCAGCATATCCACTTGATGCCCCTCCAGAATCTTCTGGAAGTCCTGGAGTTCCTTGGACGAGGGTTGCGAGCCTTCCGAGATGGACTGCGTGTAGCTTTCGGGAGTCTTATCGGATAGGCCCATGTCGCTGAGCAGATAATATGCGACCGGCTCGGTGGCTGCGTAGGAGACGTTCCTATGTGTATCGGAGAACTCTTTCATGCTTCTCTCGATTACCGTCTCGCGTCTGTTCCACGCCTTGAGTTTGTTTGTGAAGTATTTCTTTTGCTTGGGCATGATGCGGCTGTAGGTGTCGGCAAGCTCCTTCGCCATGGCGTTGCGTGCGTCGCTGGAGAACCAGAGATGGGGATTGTCTCCCTCAACGGCTCCGACCATTTGCGCGGCCGAAACGGAAACGGTGTCTCTTTCCAGGTTTTTTGTGGCCCAGGAGTCGTATCCCGCTCCGTTGGACACGACGACCTGTGCCTTCTGCAGGGTGTCGACAGCAGTGGTCTTCGGTTCGAACGTGTGGGCGTCCTCTGTTGTGGAGGACAGAATCGAGGTGACTTTGACGTGCACGCCGCCGATCTGCTCCGCCAAAGCCCCCCACTGGTTGACCGACGCCACCACGTTGATCGGGGTGGTCTGCTCCTTTGGTGTGTCGGGTGCCGTTGGTTGATCGGGCTCCGAAGAAGCGCCAAAGCAGGAAGCGGTGCCCAGCACCGTGCACAATGTGATTCCCGCGGCAAGGATGCGGAAAAATGGACGCTGGTGAGAGCGCATGTCGATTGCCTTCCTCTTGGGTCGTCCGTCGTTTCGGTCGCGTCCATCTCATATAGCACATGCGCGACTTACGACTGAAACCAAGATAGCCTACGATACTTGCAAATGCCAATACGACAAGCGACTTAGCGAGGAAGTGGACCACATGGAACAAGGATTGATGGCAAAAAGGTGGCGGCACGGACCAAGGCGGACCTCGCCAAACGCGTGGAACTGCTGAAGGCGAGGGGAATCCAACCTGGGTTGGGTACCATTTTGGTCGGATCAGACCCCGGCTCCGTGAAATATGTCGCCGGCAAACATGCCGATTGCGCCGAAATCGGCGTGAATTCCATCAAGCGCGAGCTGCCTGAGAATGCGACGTTCGATCAGGTCGCCGATGCGGTCCGCCAGCTCAATGCGGATCCCGCCTGTACCGGATATATCGTGCAGTTGCCCTTGCCAAGGGGAATCGACGAGAACGCCATCATCGATCTGATCGATCCCAAGAAGGACGCCGACGGGATGCATCCGTATAATCTCGGCGAACTTGTGCTGCATGCCCGAGGAGACATCGCCACGCCGTTGCCATGCACGCCTCGCGGCGTGATCGAGCTGTTGCGCGCCTACGACATCGATTTGGATGGCAAGGAGGTGTGCGTGCTGGGCCGTGGCATCACCATCGGCCGTACCATTGGTCTGTTGTTGACTCGTAAGGCGGTCAACGCCACTGTCACGCTGTGCCATACGGGAACCAAGGATGTGCGTGAACACATGCGACGGGCCGATGTGATCGTCGCAGCCATGGGAGTGGCTGGTTTCGTCAAACCGGAAGACATCAAGGAAGTCGATTCTCGTCGACGTCGGAGTATCCCGCGTGTTCGACGAGGAATCCGGCCGATACAAGGTCAAGGGTGATGTCGATAAAGCCTGTTACGAGAAGGCTTTGGCATATACGCCGAATCCTGGAGGCGTAGGGCCGATGACGCGTGCCATGCTGTTGCAGAATGTCGTGGAGATGGCCGAACGTCAGTTGTGAGTTTCGCGATAGTGCTTTCGGGCGTGTCGTGACATGCGACACGCCCGATTTTTGTGCATGGCTTCTTGTAGACTTTCGCCTTGTGTGTATTTGCGCACACGTATAACTGAAGAACGATTTTATCCATCCACTATTTTGTAAGAAACCACATTAATGGCAGAGAACAATAACGAAGTCGCCAAGGTCGCCATCAACGACATCGGCACCGAAGAGGACTTCATCAAGGCAGTCGATTCCACCATCAAGAACTTCGATGATGGTGATCTGGTCGAAGGTACCGTCGTCAAGGTCGATCATGACGAGGTCCTGCTCGACATCGGCTACAAGACCGAGGGTGTCATCCCCTCCCGCGAGCTTTCCATCAAGAAGGACGTTGATCCTGACGAAGTCGTCGAGGTCGGCGACACCATTGAGGCCCTTGTCGTCACCAAGGAAGACAAGGAAGGCCGTCTGATTCTGTCCAAGAAGCGTGCACAGTACGAGCGCGCTTGGGGCGACATCGAGAAGATCAAGGAAGCCGATGGCGTTGTCGAAGGCACTGTCATCGAAGCTGTCAAGGGTGGCCTCATCGTCGACATCGGTCTGCGTGGCTTCCTGCCGGCATCTCTCGTCGAGATGCGTCGTGTCCGCGATCTGTCCCCGTACATCGGCCAGAAGATCAAGGCCAAGATCCTCGAGCTCGACAAGAACCGCAACAACGTGGTCCTCTCCCGTCGCCAGTACCTCGAGGAGACCCAGTCCGAAGTGCGCGAGACCTTCCTGTCCCAGCTTAAGAAGGGCCAGATCCGTGAAGGCGTCGTGTCCTCCATCGTCAACTTCGGCGCGTTCGTCGATCTGGGCGGTGTTGACGGCCTGATCCACGTTTCCGAGCTGTCTTGGAAGCACATCGATCACCCGTCCGAGGTCGTCAAGGTCGGAGACAAGGTCACCGTCGAGGTGCTTGACGTTGATCTCGATCGTGAGCGCATCTCCCTGTCCCTCAAGGCCACCCAGGAAGATCCGTGGCAGCGCTTCGCCCGCACCCACGTTCCTGGCCAGATCGTCAAGGGCAAGGTCACCAAGATCGTTCAGTTCGGTGTCTTCATCTCCGTCGAAGACGGCATCGAAGGCCTCGTGCATATCTCCGAGCTGGCCAACCGCCATGTGGAGAACCCGGAGACCGTCGTCAAGCCGGGCGAGGAAGTCTTCGTCAAGGTGATTGACGTCGATCTCGACCGTCGCCGCATCTCCCTGTCCCTCAAGCAGGCCAACGACTCCGTTGATCCGGCTTCCGAGGACTTCGATCCGGCTCTGTACGGCATGCCGGCAGAGTACGACGAGCAGGGCAACTACAAGTATCCGGAAGGCTTCGACCCGGCAACCAACGAGTGGATCGCTGGTTACGAGA
>ENA-OQIR01000151-OQIR01000151.1-human-gut-metagenome-genome-assembly--contig:-NODE-151-length-32208-cov-1.853184_pt1 | contig 32208 bp, 53 predicted proteins | sample MGYA00242580_ERZ504745 | MGnify/ENA primary metagenome ERZ504745 (study PRJEB26092, sample SAMD00036214) | human gut metagenome | host: Homo sapiens | study: EMG produced TPA metagenomics assembly of...
GAGTTCTGTATTCAATGTGGAGATCAATATGTGAGTGAATGGAGTGAGCCACAATTTACAAGCTATTACCTCAGTACATTTGATGATGTACACCTTTTCCGCTATAGAGAACTTGCAGAAAAAGAAGCTGTAAAATTCCCTGGATCCGAGATAAAAAAAATAAAGCAAACCATAATAACAGAATTGGAGGAATAACAATGTTAGGTGCAATAATAGGCGACATTGTAGGCTCACGATTTGAGTTTAACAATACGGATAATTATAACTTTGAGTTGTTTACGGAAGAAAGCACTTTTACAGATGATACGATTTGTACTATTGCTATTGCGGACGCTATCAACAATGGGGAACACTACGAAGATATGTTACTGAAATGGTGTAGAAAATATCCAAACCCTAAAGGAGCATACGGAAGCAGCTTTGCACGTTGGATAGCCTCAGATACACCACAACCATATAATAGCTTCGGTAACGGTTCTGCAATGAGGGTTAGCCCCGTAGCTTGGTTCTTTGACGACTTATATAGAGTGAAGAAAGAAGCGGAAGAAACCGCTATCGTAACCCATAACCACCCAGAAGGCATAAAAGGAGCTGTAGCGATTGCGCACGCTATTTACTATTTGCGTACTACCAAAAACCTATCCGGGCTTGAAAACGAAATGCAAACGTACTATCCTATGTTTATGATCGGAAACTATTACTCTGGAGTATTTGATGAAACTTGCCAGGGAACTGTACCTATTTGCCTGAAAATTATCATTTCCAGTAATTCTTTTGAGGATGCAATAAGGAAGGCTATTTCGTGGGGAGGTGATAGCGACACTATCGGTGCTATTGTAGGATCTATGGCAGCAGCTATCTATGAGATCCCTAAAGAAATAGTAGATCATGTATTCAATTTGTTGCCTATTGATATGCTTGATGTTATAGGTAACTTCTATCATAACTTAAACAATAAATAAGATGGCTGATAACTGGAACAAAGCCGGATTCTTTTCTGGCATAACGGAAGATTATTCAAATTACCATTGGTACAAAGGAGAAAAAGAGAATCCGTATAAAAGTGATACTTTTCACCCTTTGGCAGCTTCTTTTTGGGAGTATGAGAAGGAGTTTCATTATTCCTACTTGGATGCTTGCGACACAAAAAAGCCTTTAGATGAAGCGTACAAGGAATGGAAAGAGCAACTATTATCAGAGCATTTACCAGGTAAAAGCCCGAATCCAGAAGGAGATACAACCAACTGGGAAAAATCGTTTGAAACAGGTAAGAGGGAGGTGTAAAGCCTTCCTCTTTTTTGTGTCGTGCCTAAATTAATAACATAAACGGATTAATTTTCTCATAAATAGCACTATATTTGCAGTTAGAAATAAAATATGAACTAATATAGCATTGGCTATTGTTGCGAGGATCAAGAAAACGACCAAAATTTCAAACAGCCCTCAAGAAACAATGTGCTAATGCCTGCGCTATGGCGTGGGCATTACTCTTGTATGGGCTGTTGGGTACTTGGTCGTCCCTCTTGATCGTGCAGAGTAAGCCCACGTTTTTTGTGGGTTTATGGGTAGCCAATTTTAATAGGTTATTAACCTCTAAATTGCACGATATGAAAAATTTATTCTTATTTTTAATGTGTCTTATAACTTGTAACTCTATTCATGCTCAAAAATTGTCAAAGACGAAATAGATGAGTTTACAGGTAATCGAATAACTGAAACAAATTACATTAGCTTTAGTGATGGTTTTACTTGCGCTTTGCATAAAGTTAATAATACAATACTTTTAAAGACTACCTATAATTGCGGTGATAAAGTTTATAGCATGGAAAAAGGAGCCGATTTAATGCTCAAATTAGAAAACGATAGTATCATTACATTAAACAACGAAGAGGATGCCGTTGCTGAATATTGGAGTCTAAATCTTGGAAAAACCTTTATTGAGCATTTTAATCTTAAAACAAGATATATTATTCCAGATGAAGTATATACTTTGTTGAAAACGAATAAAATTCGGACGGTTAGATTTTACACTACAGATGGCTATATAACTGAAACTGTATCAGAAAAACGAGCAAAAAAAATACTGAAGCTATTTAGTTTGTTGAAGTAAAATTGTATGTTTTCATCTGTTGAGAGCTGATGATAGCTGCTTTAGGGCAGTTCAGAGCCATTGCCAGCGTTGGTAATGGCTCTTTCTTATATCTCTTCCAGCTCAACTACCCAGCCTTTTCCAAAGCCGTATTTTCGTGTTTCTTCCTGATAAACATTCAGCACCTTAAAACGGGATCCGGCACGAAACACAATTTCATCTTCACTTGCATAATGGGAAATGGCTTTTACATCTACACCCTTCTTGCTTTTGATAACCAGCATTAGGTTATCTCCAAAGATAGCAGTTCTATCAATATTGGTAGTAGAGGACATGAAGGCTTTGTTTACATAGGGTTGCCCGGATGATAGACACGCTTTCATTTCTTGAATATACTTATCCAGCTTCATTGCGTCAAAGCTGATCCCTGAGAATACAGTACCATTATAGCGAGGCATTTTTTCTAAGGCAGCATTACAAGCCGGATAATATTTTTGGCATAATCCCCCATAATCTTGTATTTTGCCAAAGTACGGATCTACAATACCATAACCGTAATTATTACACCACTTGGAACCGTATGTATAGCGGTTTATCAAAGCAAGCTCATCTACGGATATACCCGTTTTTTTGCTATAACGCTCCATTGCTCCAGCTTCACTACTATAGTTCTGCCAGCGTCCACCGATGGCGTTATTAGCACTATGATTAACTGGCGCATTTATATACTCTTCCAGTGCTTTTTTTGCCAATTCCTCAGTTTCTCCATTCAGCTTAACCAGCTTGCCTTGTTTTGACACATATTTTAAAGCCAACTCCTTTTTATAATCAGCAAGCCGGACATAACAAGCACTTACTTCACTATTCCACTGACTGCCGTATAGATCCATAGCCTTATCATATTCAGATTGGAGCCTTGCTATTTCCAGCTTTTCTTTTTCTGTTGCGTAAAGATCCAAAGTGGATCCGTCTGCACCTTGTTTAACCAGCTTTGCGAGCCGAGCCTTTTCTATTTCTTGTATTTTGGCAGTCGCTTTTGCTGTCAGGGCTTGTATCTCATTTGCAGTCGCTTCATTGGCTATAGCCTCATTCAGTTCTGCCAGAATCGAGTTTAACGGTTTACTCTTGCTTTTATAGTTCAAAATAGGCTTGGCAGCATTTACGGCTTGTTGGTATTGAAATTTTGCCTCAACTATAGCCAGCTCTTTTTTAAGCATTTTCACCATTTCGGGAGAAGTCGGGAATTTATTCTTTTCCTCAACCAATTAGCCTCAAACTTTAGCTTCTTGATTTGGTACTCCAAATCACCAGTAGAGATTTTGGCTTTGAAAGAATCGAAAGCCTCATATAGCTTTTGTACGTTTTCTTCCCCATATTGAGCAACCAGCCTTTGTGAGTTGTTTTGCTCAGGTGTGAGAGGATGCAAGATTTCTTCTATATCCGTATAGTTATCCTTGACGAAATAGGGTAGAGTGCCTTTTGTTTTGGCTTCATTCATGCGATCTTCGTTATCCTTTACCCATTGCACAAATTCATCTGGAACTCCGTTATTTGCCCTTTCTTGCTTATTTCTTCATCTTCTCCAGCCAGGATCTTGTTAAGCATATCCTCTATATCATCTTCACCAGCTAAAATAGGGATCATGTAGCACCGACAATTCGGATGCCAACCAGTCCATTTAAACGTTTTGGGATATTTGCCAGCAAGCTCATCGCAAATATCATGGCACGGGTGGTTGTTTGACAGCTTGATTTCATAGCCAATTATAAAATCTAATTGCCCCATCGTTCAAAATCAGCAGTTCTGTAGGCTATATTGGTTTCTGTACGTGCCAAACGTTGGGCATTACGGTATGAAGATCTATATACACCACGTCCAGGATGATATTTCTTTGGGTTATCATCTACCCATTTATAACTTTCGGTTTCTTTGTCATATACCTACGTTTCCATACACGACCATACACAGTATTTCCGTTTTCATCCTCACCGACCTTTATTCTGAATCTTCTGTAAAAGCGATCAGGATCTTGTAGGTAGGTCTGTATTTTGGAAGCTAACTTGTTGGCTCCTGTACCCTCTCCTATAGCCAAATCCAAGCAGTTTTCAAGCTCTTCTTTAAATTGTCCAGTGTACCTCCATACCTTTTGCGATAGGCTTAGCCCTTCTTCTCCAGTTTTCCGAGCAAAGAAAGCGTCCATAGCCTCCATATTGCGCTTAAAGAATCGGGCAAAGTGGTTATCATTGATAGAGTTTTCACCGAACACACTTTTTACCAGCTCATCGTTATGTTGGTTGGAAAGCAGCCATTCATTTTGCACGTCATTCCTTATTTCTTGATACAAACGGCTGTACATTTCTCTAAATATGGCTGTAGCCTCATCACTATAGCCATATTCGGAGAAAGAGAACGGTTTACCTTCTTCCAACTCCGTACCTTTTACCAGGTTAATAATCTGGAGTAAGTAGTTTTGATAAATCGCACGTACATTAGCTGCGTACCCTTCTGTACGTTTAAACAGCTCTTTTTGTAGCTGCGTGGAATTGACGTATTTAGTTTTTGCCATTGCGCTTTAACTCAAAGTGTTCACAGTGATCTTTGTTTAAGAATTTAGAGTATTTGAAGAAAGGACACCGACAAAGGAAGAACTCACCTTTATAATCCTTCTCGTGCCAGTCGTAAGAGTGCTTGCAATCCCTACAATGGTACTTTGTTTCTGATGGTTTTACTTTCTTTGCCATTATTCACCTCCACCGAACACATCTATTCTGTTTAACTCCTGCTGTTTAGCTATGGCTTCTAAATCTTCCTGCTTCAAACGCTCAATTTCCGTTTTTGCATCTTTGATAAGGTAGCTCATTTCCACATAAGTTTGTCGGCTTATCGCTCCATCGTTATACTGCTTTGATATATCAGCAAGAATATCGCTCACATCTTCACCGAATGGTTCTTGAAACTCATGCCCTAACTGTAATGCTTCATATTCGGCTTTGTGTTGGTAGTCCAAAACATTACCAAGAATAGCACGTAGCAAATTACCCGTTCTATTCATGTAATTATCGTGGGTTTCCTTTCGTTTCTCAGCCTTAATCACTGCAAGCAGCATTACTTTTCTGATAGCTTTAGCAGACAGGTTGCCTAAACTCTTCATATTGTCAAAATCTATGTTAGGAGTGAAAGATTTTGAAAGAATATGCTTATCCAGCCGTTCATATTCATTTGCCTTGCTTTGTGAAGCCTGATCCCATGTAAGATATTCAACCTTGCCACCCTCCTTTAGAATGAATAGTTTTGCCTCTTCTTCTGCTTTAGGCAAGCTGTTAAGCACTTCTGCGGTTGCTACCATTGCCGGGTTAGCAAATCTATCATTTACATCTGCATCTGTTGATTCCATGCTTTCTACACGGTGTATCATGGGCTGTGTTCCTTCATGCTCTAACTCTTGTTCAAAGAGGATAACGGGAATTTTCCCTATCACATTAGGGATTGCCTTCACTTCCCAACCTACACTAACACGCTTACAGTAGTAAACCGTATCATCTTTGTAAATATCCACATGGTAGATGCTCCGATTGCCGGATTCATTCAGATAATACCCCCAAGCAAAAGCAGTCATACGCTTATACTGATCTTTGATAAGGTAAATATCATCACCGTTTTGTTTAGATAACACATTCAATAATACATCTGGTTTTCCTTCTTTATTTCGGAACACATGAAATAGCATAGCGGAAGTACCTCAGCACCAGCAACACGTTTAGCCTCTCTTACATTGGCGTTGAAGCGTAAATGCTCCAGCAGTTTTATATATTGCTCAAAAGCATAATCAGTACCTTTGCTTCTTTGCGTCCATTTTACGGGTCTGCCATATAAGAAAACAAGCGCAATTTCATTGATGAAAGACTGATAGGGGATAGGAATTTTCCAACGCTTTTGCCATCTAAGAAAATTCCCTTTCTTATCATAAACGGCTTTATCCTGCCTTTTCATAACCTCATGGTTTTCTACCTTGTACTCCAGCAAGGCTTTTTCAGCAAAGCCGGAGCGATCTTGCATATAGTTTAAGGCTCTTGAAATATCCTTAGCCTCCAACAAAGCTGTAAAATTCTGTTGATAACCTACAGCAGCTTTTACCTCATTCTTGATAACATTAAAAAATCCCATAATTCAAATTTTTAAATAACTCCTAATCTTGCTTCTATATCATCTGGTATATCATACTCGTTATAGTCAAACCAACAGCGCATTAAAAACACATCTCGCCAGTCTGGAGAACATCTAATTTCCTGCTTGATTTCCTCTTTCGGTTTTAGCTTTAATTTGCCTTCTCCGTCCACATCCCATGTTTGCAACTGCTCCAGTTCAAGGATAATTTGCTCTTTGTCTGCCGAGCTTAACAGTTCCTCATTGATCCCAATCTCTGAGGCGTTTATGTGTTCTGCCAGCTTGTAACCGCATTGTGTTTGCAAGTTCTGGTAGTTCTCATCCTTTAAAGCACGACTGTTATTTACAAAGCCTTGTATGTCGCAATTATCCACCACGCCACCGCCTACACCGTCCTCATCAGCGATACACCGCCATTTAGGTATTCTGTATTTTTTCTGGAAGTGTTGAATACATTTCTGTATGTCCGTAGTTTTACTTAGTGGAAAGCATTTTAAGTCTATGATCGTATAACCATCCCAAACGCAAATCCGGGCGTAATCGGATCCAAATCGGGCTATATCTGCTGTTATATAGTTCTTCCCAGTGGTTATTGATAGCAGATTATTAAAAATGGCTGTAATCGCATCGTGAGAACAAAGCGCATTGGGGTTGTCGTCATACTCCCAATTACCTTTTAGCAAACGCTCTCTTTTAACCTTATCTTTGGTTGTTCTCAAACCTTCTATGTAGTCTGGATCTATGAAGGGGTTTTCTTGTACCAAACAACCCAGATAGTACATATACTCAGGCAATATACCTTTCTTGAATGGAGTGTAAAAGGTATCATACATCCAGTTCTTTTTAGGGTTACACGTGATAAACAACTTTCGTTTTAACCCTAACTCATTATTCAAGTGGCGACCTACACGAGTTTTAAGAGTGTCATAAGCACCGAAGTTTACTTCTCCACCTTCTTCTATCCAACCGCCAGTATATTCTATAGATCCGTATCTTTCATAAAAAGGATCTCCAGGCTTATACATCAAATCCAGCAAATCTATACGGGATCCGTTGTAAAACTCTATATAGTTATACTGCCCATTGTATTTATACAAAGTATCTTCTACTCCGTATTGGTTACAAACCTTATAGAACGTTATTAAGGTAGATTGGGTAATACGCTTTAACTCAGCTCGACCAATAAACCATTTGGAACCTGGATAACAAAGGCACATAAAAAGAAGCCAGGCAGCACCAGTCCACGACTTAGCACCACCAGCACCACCACCATACAAAAACTCTGCGTGCTCATTGTCTGTAAGGATCTGCAAAGCCTTTTCCTGCTTTTCGTGCTTCTTTCCATCCTTAACAGTAATGAAGTCAAAACAGCCACGTTTAAACAGCTCTATTTTGACTGCAAGAGCCATTGGTATTTGTATGTTTTTATTTTTTGCCATTCATCTTTTCTAATAGTCCATGATAAACCAAAAGATCTTCGGTTGAAAGTTTGGATAGATCCGGCTCCAGTCCTCCAGACACATTAGCGTTTATATCCCCTTCTATCGGTTGGGCTGCTTTGCCAAAAATTCTATCGAATATCATTTCAACCGTTGAAGTCCGACCAAAGCGAATATCTGTGAAGATTGCACTGATAATATTGCACACCCAAATAGGAGTAGTGCTATCTTCTCTGTTTGCGTCAGCCATGATTTTATTTAGCTCTCCTTTGGAGCGTTCAAGAAGAAACCGAATTGTTTTATAATAGTCCTCTTTGCTCAGCTCATAATCTACTTTTTTACCTGTAAGCTCTTTGAGCTGTTTATACATTGAGGGCTTCCGACCATTTTTCTTTGGTTGGTTTTCGCTTGTGAATCTATTCCCTATGTTATTGCCTTTCTCAAAGAGTGCCATTCCGTTGTTTATTCGTTGTTTTTGGCGTACATATACGCCGATTAAGGAAAGAAAAAATCAGATAGGAACTCCCACCTGATTAATTCTTTACCTGGTTAATTTATCATTGTTCCTTTTGTTCCTGCTCTTGGTACTTTGCCCAAAACCAGGCTATCATATCACCGTTGTAGTTGTCTATGTAATCATCTACAGCGTCCAGTTCATCCGATAATGCTTCGGCTTTGTCTATTACGTCATTGAAGGCTTCTTGTTCTTCTTCCGTAGCCATAAACGGATCGTACTTTTCATTTAGCTGCTTTTGAATAAGCTGCTTTTGCAAATCGGTTAATTCTATTTTATCCATAGCTCAATATTTTATTGCGTTTTCCGCAAATATACGTTATAATTTATACTTCTTGATTATATCTTTAGCTGCTTTTGTGTACTTATCTGCCTTACCATGAACGGCTTTTGTACATACTTCTGCCCAGAACTCGTTTACATTGGTTTTGGCATATTTACCATAACCTTGTTTCGACTTATCATTACCCCATTTCTTATAAAGGCTGTTTATGCTTTTACTTGCTGCCTTTGCATTGGGGCTTGTTAAATGGTTGTTCCAAGTTGCGTGCGCCAGCTCGTGAGTAACAATATGTGCTACTGGCTTGTTGGTTTTCGTCAAGTGTCCGCTTTTGTAACCTTTTTCAGCCCATTTAGCAACGCTTTGGGTTGTGGTGTTTTTCCCATTGAAAACGGATTTATTCAAAACGACTTGTTTAGATACTCCATTTTGGGAAATATGCACTCCACCCGTACCAGCCTCCAGTTGTCCGATCTTAATATCTTTCTGTCTTACTCCCAAAACAGAGTGAAAACGTGAGATACTTTCTTTTACAGTCTTGTACACCTTCGGGTTCTTAATTGAAGCCAAAGGTTCCAGTTTGCCTACCTTACCTTTGTAGTTTGAATCGCCATTCGGCAAACCTCCATTACTTCCGCTTGTTTTTGCCATCTTTTTTTGAACTTTTATCGTTAATAAAGTCCTGGACGTAAACCAGGCTGTTATCTATGCAAAACTTTCTGATCTCATCACCACCGCCATACACAAGCAAGTTAGGAGTTTGCAAGCCGGATATTTCTTTGGCTACTTCAAGCTCTCCTTTCAGATATTCCAACCGACCAGCATAGCCACGAGTGAAAAAAGCGTTATACCCTTTTGGTAAGCCCAGTTTATTATACTCTTTGAACTTCACAGAAACATTCAGATCTGCGTACACCTTGATACCGCACTCTTGAAAGTATCGGCTTATCCAACGTTTCTTGTAAATCTGTTGTAAACCGTAAGCTATCGGGGTTGTATCGTAAACGGAAAGGTTTGGCTCTACCAACGCTTTTACACCACTGGTTAGCACCTTGATCGGATCTTTCCAAATAGCTTCAAAGCGATAATCATCTACATAGAAGTGGTAAGTAGCAACATCTTTCCTTAATCGGCTATCAGCTCCCCAGGGGGCAAAAGGCAAAAGAAGTTTTCCGGCTTGTTCTTCCAGCAACAAATTAGGAATGTCAAACTCATTATTGCTCTCATACAAACAATCGTTAAGCATGGATCTGTAAAATCCTCTTTTTCATCCGCTATCGGATCATCTTCCGAGCCTTCCTCTTTCTCGTTATCCTCTTGTTCTTCATCGGCTGCTTCCTCATCTTCCGACTGTTTATCCTCTACTGGAATATCTAAACCGATAAAAGAGAAATCAGCCTTGTTGCTCCAATCTCCAAGCTGTAGCTTTTCAAAATCCCATTCACCATTGTTGATGTTATCCCTTAGAACTATATCCGCTTCCTGCTCTTCGGTCAGGTTGTGGTACAAGATTGTCGGCACTTCCGATATTTTCAGCTTCTTTGCAGCCTTTATCCGTTGGTGTCCTGCCAGTACATATAACTTTCCTTCACGCTCAGATAAGGCAATAGGGCGGTGCTTCCAGAAACCATTTATGCGGATGGAATCTACCAAACGCTCTAAATCTCTCTTGCTTATCTTTCGTGGGTTATCATCCAACAGAGTTAGATCCGAGATTTTACGGTAAACAATCTCTATCTCTTCCATGTTAAACCTCCTTTTCAAATTCAGGAATACGGGCAATCTTTCTGAAAGCCTCCACAAAGCGCATCAACAGATAAAGTTTCCGCTTCCCTAAAAACATAACCTTATGCCCGTCCGTCATTCTGCCTACAGCGTAAAATTTTCCTCTATAATGCAATGGCAACGGGAATTTATCATATACATAGATACAACCGTTCTCTATACTCGTGATCGTTGCCACCCTATTAAACTTACCATCCAGATATACGGTAATAGATTTACCTGGTGTAATCGGATCATACGGTAGGAAAAGATTTGCAAAGTGCATAGCGGTAATGAATACCGCTAAAGCACCTGCTACTATAAAGATAGTTGTCGTAATAGTCATAATATCAATGTTATCAATTAATGCAAAGATATAAATTTTGGTGTATATATACGCCAACGAAGAGCAAAAAAACATCTAAAAGCCAAATACTAACATGGCAGCATCCCTACTATGCTCGTTGGTTTGCTTTTTCCATCCCGTAAGCTGCTTGAAATATTCCTGGCTCATCTTTGTTATATTCCGTTTAGGAGCAACCATTTCAAACTCAACACCAAGTTCGGTAAGGTAATCTTCAAATTGTAGCATCACGTTTTACGGATCCTACACCTTGTAGCCTCTTCCGTTCCTCTTCACGTGTCATTCTCTCTGTACCAAACCAGGTGCGTTGTCGTGGATCTTCCACTCTTACTATGATTTTATCGCCTACACCCGTCTTTTGCATATCCGCATAAGACTGAACAACCGCCATAGCCCTATGAATAGGCATTTGTTTTACCATTTCCAAAGAACGCTTTCGGTTATCCCAGATAGCAATCCCGGTATGTACACCTGTATCAATCCCTATATAGATCATTCTTTCCCTTCCTCAAATTCAACATCTGTCGTATCGCTAAAAGATCCTGGAATCTGATAAAGCACTACGGTATTATCGCTAATCTGCTGTTCCCTTGAAGGCATTAGCATTGTCATAAGACAATTATTCGGAGCGTATTTATAGCGAATCTCCTTAATCATTGGCAAACCTATAGGATGTTGGCTGTGAATAGCAACGCTCAGAAGGTTATCAGTCATTTCAACTTTGACAATAGCGCAACCATGAAGAAATGTACCAAACCGATATTCCCCGAACTCATCTTTTGTAAACGGATCGCTTTTTGCAGTTGATTCAAGTTCTTTTATAAACTCCGGGTTAAGTTTCTTCTTTTTCCAATACTGAGGAAGTTGAATATTAATCTTTTCCATAACATTACATTTTATATGGTGAAACAATATCGTAAATAGATTTACATACTTGAATGTCATACAAGGCATCATGTAGCCGGCTTTCGTCTATTTCTATACCGAGTGCCTTTGCTACAGTTCCTTGCTTGAAATTTTCCATCTGTGAGCGTTGAGAAGCCAGATAAGGAGTTGCCAAAACCATTACATCTATAGAATTGCTCCAGAAGTAAGATCCGAAATATTTATCTCCATTCTGTAAAAACCATGCACGGAGAAACTGGTTATCAAATGAAGCATTATTATAACCAGCAAGGAAAAACTTATCCTGCTTATTGTACTTATCCACGTATTTGTTCAAAATAGCCGTAAATTGTCCGTACACATACCCCATTGCCGGATAAGATAGAATCTGCTCTTTGGTTACACCAGCCACATCTAAAGCCTCTTGCACTATTTCCGCTTTAGGGTTAGGCTGTACCTTGAAATCAAAGGTTTCTTTTACTTCACCGTCTATAACGATCATACCGCTAATTTGGTGGATCCCATGTTTGTTTACTAACGTCCCTGTAGTTTCCAGGTCAAAAAACACTACTTTCATTTACTCAATTTTTTATATTGTTTCATTGCATTACTCAAACTCTCTGTTTTATCCAGAAGGATAGCCAGCTTATCCACATCTACCATAACACCGCCATCCAGATAAGCCCACACCTTACGGAGTGCCTGAGCTATCTCTTTGGCTTCCTTAGCCTCTTTCTGTACAGCGTTAATCTCTTTATTGGTAACAGTCCTTTTCCCTTGCTTTTCGGCTAATTCTACGGCTTTTCTCGTGGCGTTTACTTGTTCCTCTTCCGTATCGTAATTGGCTACAATGTCCTTAGCAGCAGAAGCCGATATTTGTTTGTTTATAATACGTTCCTGAATCTCTATAGGGAGATCCATTAGGGATAAACATTTACTCACAAAAGCCGGAGATTTTTTAAACTTTTCAGCTATCTCATTTTGGTATATCCGAACTCTTCTTTAAAGCGTTTGAACATGATACCGCACTCATATTCAGAAAAACGCTTTCCCTCATTTCTCATCATCTGCTCGATTAGAAGCTCTTCCGTACTTGTGTCTTTAGGCAGCTTCAAAGCCTTAATGTAAGGAATGTTTGTACCCTCTTCAATCGCAAGCATAGTAGCCCGATAGCGTCTTTCACCATCCACCAGCTTGTACCGTTCTATACCGTCCTCATCTTTGAAAGGAAGTACGGTAATAGGGTTAAGAACTCCTTTAGCCTTGATTTGCTCCTTTAATTCCTCTAAATCGAAATCTCTACGAGCATTGAAATCATCCATTACCACTATGTTACGTGGATCTATCTGGAAAATATCAGTTCTTTTTGTTGCATTAGTTTCCATTTTTATTAACTATTGGGTTGATAATGTTTACAGCTTTTCTTTCTGGCTGTTATCCGTTTACCTAACTTGTAGCAATACATTTGGGTTGTATGAGGATAACACCAATAGTATTTACATTCGCTACAGTGATTATTCTTCATCATCGAAATAACCTTCGTTTCATCTAAAAAGTTATCAAAAGCATCATCGCAATAAGAGCCTTCACAAAGAGAATCGAACGTATGATCTATTTCACCTTTTCGCCAGGGGCAAAACTCGCAAAGTTCATCACCAAGTTGCTCTTTTAATTCTTGTTCGCTCATATCAGTACCGAAAATCTGTAAAATGAATAACTACACCTTCAAAAACATTCTCTTTGTTGTTCCCGAAAAACCATTCTACAAAGTCCTCCACGCTCAGACCATCATTTTTCGCTACTTCATGGATTGAAACTTTCTTGTTGTCTATCCATATTTCAGGGTAAGCATCCTCAGAGCTATATGTCATGGTTACGTGTTGCAGTCCGATTTTGGGTAATTGGGCTATTTCCTTTTGCTCCGAATTATACGGTCTGCCAGTCCATTCACGTATTGAAAGATATTTTTTACCAGAAACAATATCTTTATACCGTCCATTCCATACATTTTTTGCGTTGTATCGGATTGTATGATCTTACTTTTGTCTTTCAGCTTCTTTTCAAAGTCTGTAGCCTCGCCAGCTTTGCTATGAGTTACGGGGAAAGACTTGCATAAGGTCAATATCACTTTTTTCTTTTCCATCTTAATTGTTGAGTTTTATATATTTACCAGGTATATTAGAATATTCCAGTATTTTTGCGTTTTCCTCACCAAAGGCTATAAGAACGCTACCGCACCCTGGGCTATCTCCTTGTGTACCATCTGGTCGATAGAATTTTATTCTACCCTTCACAAACATTATTGCGCTTGCATTTGGGAAAATGAGATCTTGAAACATCTTGCTATCACAGCGATTAAAAAGCAATGCTATACCGTTGTTGTTCCTTACCATCTTTTCCACAAATCGCTCAATAAGAGGACGTGAATACGGAGGATTTAACCATACTCTTACCCCCCCCCCATTCAGTTTTTAAACCATCCTCAGAAGGCGTTATATGTCTTTTGGCGGTGTTCCACAAACGGTTTTCAGGAGCGCATGGATCAAGATCAAAACTCCCTAAAGCGTCCACTATCCATTTGGGAGTGTACCACTCATCCGTTGTCTGCTTACTTCGTTCAAAACTCGTATTCATAATGTTTACTTGGTAAATTTTAATATTCCTTTCCGTGCTTATTTTCCCTACCTTCGTTGTAATACATCTTTTGCTCAATATGCCACAGTAAGTTAATTTTGAGAATTTCGGATAATCTTCGTATCTGGTGAAGAGCATAGTTAATCTGTTCTTCCTGAGAATATTTATAGTTCACCAAATCTTTTACGATAGCATATATATTTTCTGTAAAACTTTTCTTAGGAGTAACTACGTGTTGCAAACAGAATCTATTTAAATTCAAATTATTTGCTCCAGCAAGATCCAGTAATCGAATAGCAGCATCCGCTAATTCATCTTCTACTGTATCTTTCACATACTCTTCAAAGTTTTCTCTGAAATACTTGTTTTCATGGTGGAAAGTACGATCATCGAATATTGTTTCTTTTCTGTTGGCTGGTACTCTTGCAAACTTGTTTCTTCTATGGGCGTTCACAGCTCCATAAGCTCCGAAATAACCAGGCAAAGAAAGTGCTTATCGCTTGGTTTGCCTTCCCAAAATCCATGTTTTACAGCGTTAGAATGGGCTTTGTCTTTTAACTCGTTCCAATTTATCTCACTCATTTTCTATAACTCTTGTTTTGGTAATAAATACGTTCAAACATTTCTTCCATCCGATCAGCTATTCTTATACCGTAACGTTCCCCAAAATCGGAATCTTTGAGATTGGAAGTTGCGATAGTGAATAACTGTCTATCATACCTGGCATAAAGCAGTTCTACCACTGGTGAGAACTCGTTACCCCAACTTTTTACACTTGCTGGCTCAGTTCCTATATCATCAATAAAAAGCAGTTCTTGATTTTTGAGCTTATTGAAGTACATAGGATCATTAGCCACATTTTTTGCCAAATCCAAAGCTGAAACCCGGAATACACCTTTTCGCTCACTGGATATGGAGCTATTGTGTAGAATACCGATAAGGTAGAAATTGATCTGCCTAAAGTAGATTTGCCAGATCCCACTATTCCATATAGCAGCAATCCTACTTTATAATCGCCAGTAAGCCATTTTGCAGCCTTTTCTATTTTCTCCAGTGTTTCCTTATCTTCCTGAAACGGAATACGCCTTTTGCGCACCTCATGCTGATAGCACATAAGCAGCATTTCCTGAACCGTTTCCTTAGAATATCCTTCTATTCTAAATCGTGTTTCTGTAGTCGTTTCCAGTTGCCGATCCAGGATCTTTTGAAGCTGATTCTTTATGTTTATATCCATACTTTTGTATTTCTTCGTTATATCTATTTACTACCCAGTTTAGTATGGCTCTATAGTCAGAACTATACTTTTTCCCTTTTGATCCTTTATAGTTATCAAGTATTTCAATCATCCGTTTGGCTCCTTCCTCAGAATATTCAGCGCATAACTTAGCGTATTCATCCTTGTTAGTGTTACGAACTCAGCATACTTGTATTTTTTTGCCTTCTCAGCCTTTTTTTGCTTGCTCTGGCGTTAAAGGTGGTGGGCTTTCTTGTGGAACAGTAAAACTTCCTGTTGCGGTTGTTGGGGCTGCTCTTGTAGGATCGTTTCTGCTTCTGCTTTTGGAATGAAAACCTTGCCTTAGTGATCTCACCCCCTTTCTTACCTGCCAGCCTTCTTTTCTCACTTATCAGGTTGTCTTTTACCATACGCCTACTATAAATAGCTCCATCTTCCCGAACTTCACACACCTTGTTTTCTATCAAAGAATCTACCCATTTAGAAGATCCTGAGCAATCCGTACCTATGATACGGGCTATATCTTCTTTCGTACAAGGCTGTCCGTTTGGCATAACCATAACACCACGTTCTACACTTTCCCACATATAGCATAACATATCCATCCACAAGCCCCTAACGTCTGGTGGAAGTACCCTTAATTCAGGACACCTCAACCAATCGCCAACATAGAAAGGCATAGGAGTTTCTTGTTTTCTTGCCATAGAGAGAATTTTTAAGGAAGCCGGGATAATTCCCAGCTTTCCTATAATCATGTTTGAACGGTTACACTTCCAGAATTGCAATATCGGGGGCAATATCCTTGATCTTATCCAACACTTCATCAATACACTTATCTCTGTAACTTTCCATCACTTCATTTGCTCCTGGCGAAACAAGTTGCAAAAACACTTCTCCATTTGTCAGATAATGATCGAACTCAATTTCGATGGGCTGTTTTGCAGTTCCCTTGAAGATAGCCATGTTTACGGTAAAGCTCTTCGGTAAATTACTTTCTACCTGGCAACGGTAAACATCAGCAACGGAGCCAGAAGGATCTCTTTGTTTCTCAATCTCTGCCTTTGCTTTTGCATTGAAGTTTTTGAGATTGGAAACAAGCACCATGCACTTTTCTTTATCTTCAAACAAACCACGATTCAGACGCAAAAATTGTCCTAATTTGGCAGGGATCCACCCCTTTTCACCATCATTAATACCGAACTTCTCAAATGTTTCAGATACTTCAACCGTACCAGTGAACGTGTTTTTATTGTAATAATCATCTTCGTTTACAGTGAGCTGAATTGTCATTTTTTCACGATCCACAACGACATTTGCACGTTTCTGATCTACAGTGTCTATTCGCTTGGAAAGCCATTCATACGGAGTGGAGATAGTGCCGGAAACACTGATCTTTTCCGGGGCTTTGGTTGCAAGCGGTTGTTGTGCTTGTGCTGCGTCACCAAGTCTATAAACTACTTCAATAGGTTTCTCTCCAGTGTAATGTTCGATGTTAATGTTCAAACCTTTGTTTTTTTCTTCCATAATGTTTTAAAAATTAAGATGTTAATAAATTAATTATCTGTGCCAGTCAAGCGCACTGCCATTTGAATTGTTTTCTGCCTTTCTTCCGGCTTCATAGGTCTTTCCTCCAGCAAATAACCGTCTGGCGTATAGTAACCTACTCTTCCTTCGTCTTGATCTATGAACTTGTAGCACTCACCTTTAATGTACTCACCGCCTTTTCTCAAATCATCAAGCATTTTTCCGATCCGTTCTTGCAGTGGCTTCATTTTCCCTTTGAAGTCAGCTTTAACTACATCAAAATTTTCTGTCAGTTCTTGCATCTGTATCTGAACTTCTACAAGGTTAGCCCGAAGCTCATTAGTTTCTCCTGAGAGAACTTTGAGAGATAACTTTTCTCTACGACCTCATCGCAGCTATCACGTAAAATTTGCGCTCTTTGCTCCACTGGAGTATCAGCCAACATTATATCTTTCATTGCAAAATAAGTTTGATTATTAATGAATTGAAGTCTATTTGAAAGTGGTACTTATTCAAGAGAACAAACAGTAAGATTGCGATTCCTAATATGTTATCTATAATTCTCCATGTAAACCACTTCTTAGGGATAAGGCTTAAAACAATCAATGCAAGAAAACCTATCCATTGAGAGCTTATTAAACCTATGAAGCACAATATAAGGTAGATCCAGTTGCACATTCTCCAAACAGCGAAAACCGGGCTTATCTCAGTAAGATCGTTTTTGTCCTTATACTTTTCCACAGCAGCGAAAACTTTTTTGCAAGCTGCCAAATTCAGCACTTCAAAGAAAAGGCAGAAGGCTATCAGTATATAAAATATTGTTGTCATTCTTGCACCTTCTTTACATTAAACATCAAATAATCAAACCACAATTCAATGAATTGCTGCCCGAAATACTTTGCTTTCTCTCTTGATTCTTGCCAAAGCCGAGAGCCGACATACGCACTCGTATACGAGGGGGCGTAATGCGTATTCGCATAACCGAAGCCCGCACGACCGTTTAGAGCGTCAATAACTGGAATATACACAAGCCTTCTGTTTCTTTGATTTCTCTCTCAGTCCACAAAGCAAACCAGGGGAAATAGAAACGGCTGCTACCGCTTGCATCCGGTTTAGGCTGGTAATTCTTACCCCACAAAGCCCGGCTGATTGTTTCAAGTTTGATTAAGGCAATAATCCCTTTTCTTACTCCAGCAGAACGCAAAGCCTTCTCATCAATAGGGGAACACTTTAAAGCAGCACACGCATCCTCATAACTTCGGATTGTCGTGTAATCATCAAGGGTAGGGGTTGGTTTCTTTTCACCTTTGCAGAACAAGGCTACCAACACGTTTTTCACTTCTTCACTTTTAGCAACGTCTAAAGCTGCCTTTACTTCAATCTCAGTAATTTCAATTACTTTCATCTTTTAAAGATTTTAATCGTTTGACAATTTTGTTAGTTAATTCGTATTCGCATTATCCACTCTGGTACTTCTACCTTCGTGTGGGATATTTTCTATTAGCACTGGAATAAGCCGGATAAGCTCATTTACCAAGTGATTGGGTATTTTCTTCATCGGCTTTCCTCCAGTTAGGATCGGGATCAGGTATTTCTATATTCAAGTATTCCAAAGCATACTCTCTGAGCTTCTCGCAATATGTTGAGAATGTTAACGTGTCCATTGTTGCAGTTGATCCGGGAAATTCTATAATCTCACCCGTATGTTTGTTTACTACTTTGTCTTTAGTCATTTGAGCCTTAAAAAACTCGTGTACTTGTTCCACGCTTGTAAACTCCCATCCGGCATTAAGCAACCCATCTAACAGCATTGGATAGATACACCCCCATAGCCAGCCGTTTTGATCGTTGGAACGTGGCTTCCTAACCTTTTTCACTATTACCTGGTAAATCCCATCTACCGAATGAGAAAACAAGTCGTATAACGGTCTAAGGTTGAATAGCCCACCCTTCTTTTCTATCAAAACTTTATTTGTCATATAGCTGTAGCTGTTTTTCTAAACTCTTTCTAACTGCGTGTATAGCTCCTTCTCTACCTTCAAGGCTTCTCAGGTAATCTTCCAGCTCCTTACGTGTTTCTGCGATATAGTAGCCTTCACTTGTGGCGATCAGCCTATCACCATACCCGAAGTCTAATATGGTTGATAATCTTTCTTATTCGTGGACTATCAATTTTACACCCATAAGACTTTAAAGCCGAACACATCGCTTTATTTGTAATCGCTTTATATTTACCTACCTTACCGTGAAGCCCTTGTACTATGAGAGGCAGAATAACTTTGTCCTCATAATCGGTTAGAGGTTTTGTTTGCTCTGAAAATCCTTGTATCATACCTAAAAATTGTTTAAGGTTATACTCAAACCTGGTTTAGCAGCATAAACCGCCTTTCCAGTAATTTTTTGCACCTCAGATACAAATAAATGCTCATCGCTGTTATTAGATGAGAGGTGTAAAAGAACTATGTTTGCAACGTTGCTCAAATCGTTTTCTTTTAGAGCTTGTTTGCAACTTTCCAGCTCCATGTGAGAAACCATTAATCTGTTTCTTTGTGTAGGAAGGACACGCCCGGCATTAATGCTTTCTATCAGTTTTGTATCAGAGTAATTACATTCAATCAGTATATGATTCAATCCAGAAAAAGTATATCCAGACTGGCAACTATCCGTTAAAAACATAATACTACCACAATCCGGGTGCTTAATGAAATAGCCAACACAAGGTACATCATGGAAAGCAGGGAAGGGGATCACCCGAAAACCACCAAGCAGATAGCCCGATCCTATTTTAATGGCTTTTACTCTGGAACCTTTCAATTCCTTGCTTTCTATCACTTCTGGAAGAGCCAATACATGAAAGCCACAATCTACCATTGCCTTAGCATATTTAGCATGATCGTTATGCTGATGAGTTATTAAGCAGCCTACGACTTTGCGAATATTGAAATCCAAAGCCTTTTTTACGTCTATGAAACGTATTCCAGCCTCGATAATCAAAGCCTCATTGCCGTTATCCAGTATGTAGCAATTACCACTGGACGAGCTGCCCAAAACTCTTAATTCCATTCCCATTAGAAACCTGGCTTATTTTCATTGGAAGCCGTTGCAGTATTGGCACTGGTATTAGAAACTTCCTCAAAGCTAACATCTGATACATCAAAACGTTGTGTTCCCATTGTGGCATAGCGTCTGTATGCTCTTCCGCACCCTCAACATCATTTTCAAATGCTTGTTGCATTTCTATAGAGAGATAGCCGTATTTACTAAGTAAATTTCTGATAACGGTTTTGATAGCCATCCCATGAAAATTACCGAGCCATCCAACGGTTTTACTGTCTGCCGAGAAAGGCAGTTCGGCAAGTTTCATAAGGCTTTCTACGGTTGTTTCCTTCTTTAACCCTTTGGAGTAGCGTTTGGCGTGGGTAGCCATTTGTTCAACAGTCATGTACAACGTCTTAGAGAAGCCGTTAAGCAATTCAAAATAGCAGAAGTAACCTATGATCTTATCAGACTTCTTTTCTCCGTCAAAAGCGATCTCGCCAGTAAGTTTGTTCACTTTACGAACTTCACCATCAAAAACGACATCTGCGTTAATGGTACGGTATTGGTTGGATCTTTCCGCAAGCTGAATATAACCCTTGTACCCCAGTTGAAACGTTGGCTCCATAACCTTGATATACTTTTGGATAGGCTTACCGTCTGAGCCTATTTTGGGCTTACCTTTTTCGTCCAAATCATCTACTTTTTTGCTATTATTGAAGGGGATAATGAAAGCGTACCCCAAAGCCTTATTGATTGGCAACTTCAAAACAGCAGCTTTCAGACATTCCGCTACAACCGCTTTCGGCTCGCATAATTGTAAATTTGAATCCGAGTTGTATAGATCAATAATGGAAGCAACAAATGTGGAAGCATTCTTAGAAAGCGCATTTTTAAATTGTTCCATTACAGAAGGAGCGTTAAGCATAGTTTTCAGCTACATCTATTTTTTTTTGCCTGTGCTTGGCATTTTCGTTGATTGGGTACTAACTACTTGTGTACCACTTGAATTTTCTTGTGTCATAAAATTATTATTTAAAGTTGTTTGTATTCTTCCATTGTTCCATTTCCGGCAACACGTATCATCAAAGATTTATCTTTGCTAACCACGAGGTTTATTACTTGCGACATGGTAGGTATAAGATCGTTCACACTTTCCCGATTATCAATGAAAATGGGTGCTGTGATACCTACAGATCGACATATAGCGTTTATTATATCCAGCCCAGCATTGATTTTTGAAGCATTGTTTACATCGGCAAACGGCACACCATCTACAGAGCAAAAGCAGGTTATAGCCTCATTCCCATTCAACTTTTCGCTAATAAACGAGAACTTAACCAAAGAGAACATTCCGTTAATACGTTCCATCAACTTGTTGTCTTTTTCTTTCTGGAAGTCTTGTACCAAAAACTCCAAACGTTCTTGTTCTGCCAGAGCTTCATTGTTTTTATCTCTTCTATCCTCCAGATCCTCAATAACTTATTGGAACGTTCTATAGTATCACGTTTACCCAGCTTCTTATTCAGCTCATCTATAGCCTCAGAAAGAGTAGCCTTAGCTTCTTTCAACTCTGTTGTGTCTATAGGTTTGGCTTCTGCCTTTAACTGGTTTCAAGATCTACGATTTCATTACTGAGAGAAAGCCAGGTAGGATCGGAAAGAATGATCTTTTGTGTATCTTGTTCTTCCGGCATATTCCCTTTACATTCATTGATATTATGCACCAATATTTCTTTCTCGTTACTCAACTGAGTTATAGCAGCTTGAATAATTGAACACTGCTTTTTAAGCTCTTCAACTTTTGCAGCTTTTTCCTGCCTTCATTTTGCACTGCTTTCAGTCGGTTTGCCTTGTTGAGATTAAAGTTGTCCTGTAATTCTTGTTGCTTGGCTTGAATATCTTCTACCTCCAACTCTCTTTTACAAGTCGGGCAAATAAAAGCCCTTCCGGGTACTGTAACGTTTCCGCATCTATGGCATAGAACTTACCTCTCAATACTTCCAAATCATTATTTAGAGCTTCGATAGTAGCTTTGATACGAGAATGATCCTCTTGTTTACGGGATATTTCAGCATCCTTGCTTTTAACTTGATATTCCAGCTTTGAAATATTATCCAGTACGTCATGGTAGGATTTATTGGCATTTTGTCTTATCTCATTTTCTCTTTGCGACTTGGCAAGTTTTTTGTTCCCGATTTGCTTTTGCAACTCAGATTTGGCTTTGAACTCTGCTTCCATCTGTTTGCTTTTATCGGCTAACTGGCTATCAATATCTTTAATTTTCTCTTTTTTGTCGGCTATTTCCTTCTCCAAAACCGCCCAGTCCTCACTTTCAGGCATTGCATCACGTACCGAATCAATTCTACCAGGAATACCCTTTAACTCATCTTTGATAGCTGATTTCTTAGAGGCTATTTCTTTTGCTAATTGCTCTAAGGTTCTGCCTGAAATAAGACTAATCAGCTCTTGAAACTTTGGATTGATATTGGCTACTTCCTCATTCGTAACGTTACCAGCCATTTCAAGCAACATAGCTTTCTGATCTTGCGCCTTCATGGTCGGGAAATATAACGGGTTAGTAATCATTCTAAAAACATCTTCCGGCAAGATCGCTGCTACTTCCGCATCATACTCCTTTTTCGTTTTGAGTTTTACACCATTCAAATAAAACTCTGTAGCATGGTTTTGAAGGACACCAGCGTTTACACCACTTCCCCATTTTTCAACATAGTTACGTTGCAGTTCAACATCTCTACCATTGATAGACAATACACCAGTTACGCTATGTACAAGGTGTAAGATTGGTTTTCCATCTTCTCCCAACGTTTTAATGTTAAAGTTGGTATCAGCCTATTCGTGCTGTCCTTCCCAAATAACAGCCACAAGAACGCATCTTGAAGCGTTGTCTTTCCTGTGCCATTTCCACCACAGATAAAGGTATTTTTATCTGTAAACTCTACTGTTAGATCTTGAATTTTCTTGAAATTCTTTAGGATCAATTTCTTTAAGAATACTTCTTTCATAATTTGTTTATATAAGTGTCTATTTTCTCTGTCTTTTCGATAGTTAATAATTCAGCTCTGGAGTATAGTATTTTGGAGCGTTTCTCTGCCCCATTCCTTGTAGGGTGTACAAGTTGCTGGCGTACCCACCGTTTTACACGAGCCTCACCGAATGATTTATAAGCCTCCCTTTGGGAAATAAGATCTTTTGCCGGAAATACCATTTTTGCGTAATTGGCAGCTCCAAGCTCAGCCATATCTTTACAGAGATTTTTAAGCTCGTATAGCTCCAGTACAATACCCATTATCTACATTTCCTTTTCCGTAATCTTTTAGCCCTCAACATTTTTCTGAAATAGTGCTGTACGCTTTCTGTATTGTACTGGTTATCTGTATAAAGTACATAGAACATCAGGAAGCACATAGCCGTAAATAGAAGTTGGTGCGAAGCTGAGAACGCAATAGCACATACCAGGCAAGTAACCCCTAAAGCACCGAATATGGAGCAACCAACCAAATTTAAAAACGTGTCCGAACTCATATTAATGTTGCATTATTGTTATTTGAATAAGTTGTTTTGCATAGCATACCGCATAAACTCAGGGAACGAGTGTACACCGACTTTTCTAAAACTGTTTTTCGGTGATTATTAACGGTATTCAAAGAGATAAATAATTTGTCTGCTATTTCTGAATCTGATTTGCCTTCATAAAGCAGCCTCATCACTTCAAGCTGTCTATCCGAAAGCTTTGAATTAAATTTGGGGGCGCAAATGATCTTATCGCTTTTACACTCGCCACGTAGAGGACACCCGACAAATTCAAAACGGAAATTCCAGTTCTCATCAATATCTATCACATTATCGTATAGACCAAGTTGCACTTTATAAATCTCCGTACAGCCAAAAAATCACGGTAACGCTTATTTTCAGAACTCTTTGAGTAAATTTCCATTAAAGCCGTATAAGCCTCAGTATAAAATTCTCTCAGTATTTCCAAGAAAGCCTGGATAAACTCAGTATCACTTTCTCTAAGTTGCCTTTCCGCTTCACCTAAAGGACGCATAGTAACTTCGCCTTCTGGTGTGGTGTAAAATTCGATAGGTTTCATATTACGATGCTTCAGGGAATAAATATTTGGCAGGAACTTTAAACTCTTTCTCTAAAACAGATTGCGCCAACGCATCCGGCTTTTGTGTTCCAGCGATCCAACACCGCACGGTTTTTACGGACTTCTTAGTAATCTTAGCCACCTTTTCTACAAATTCAGTTTTAGGAGCTTTGATACTACTTCTTTCGGGCAAATTCTTATACATTTGCGTAAAAGTAGGATAGTCTTTTTCTGTTAATTCGCTCATTTTCATTTGAAATATTATCACTCCTATAGGTTATTTTGCCTATATTTGTGGTGTTATTACTTTTATTACGTTGCAAATATATGTAACATTGGTAATATTACCAAATAAACCCCGTAATATTTTAGTAATATTTCGAGGAATATTATCATGTTATATTTTAAAAAGTCAATAAATGATTGATTTAAAAAGACTTAGGAAAGAAAAAGGAATCACACAGAAAGAATTAGCTCAACTTCTTTCATGTGGACAGAGCTTTATTGCCAACGTAGAGAATGGCAGAAGGGATTTACCACCCGTCAAAATTGAAATATTAGAAAGAAAATTTGGTAATATTTGCAGTTATATTACCAATGATGTAGAAGAGATAAAGCCGATAGAAAATAAGCCTAAAACCATTGCGCCAAAACAACATTCACAGACTGAAAAAATGGAAGTATCTACAGATATTCTGTTTGCTGGTGCAGACGCTTTTTCCAGGCAGCTAATACAGCTAATGAACGAAGAAGCTGATAGCACCTATTCTAATGATTACCGAGAAAGAAAAAGAGATAGAACGGTTAAATAGAGAAATAGGTCGCCTCGAAGCATTGTTAGAGGTAAGCAAAAAAATGAATGCCCAGCAGGAAGATGTTGCAAAATGTGCAGATGCCGTATAGTATTTGGCTTTAAACAGATTAAATATTAGAGTATGGAAGATTATAGCAAACTTGTAATAGAATTGTACAGAGAGCAATTCTTGGCTTATACAGTAGGTTTACCCGTAGACGTAGATAGCATTTTCAGTGTTCAAGATTGCCTTCTTAAAGCGATTGATAAAGCAAAGGTTAATAATGAGCCTACAGATTACTTGGTGAATTTGAAAAATGAAGTTGATTTTTTGAAGTACCAAATTCTAAGATAATGAATAATGCAGAAGCTAACAGACCTATTGCAAACCGTTTCTTTGAAGCTTTTGATGCTCTTGTGGCAATGGGTAAGATAAAAAGCGTGAGAAGCTATTGTGATCCCAACGGTGTAGATAGGCGAAATATGGAGTTACTTCGTAAAGATCCTACACGAAACTTACTACAACCATTTTGGCTGGTTCCTTTGATTACTGAATATGGTGTTAGCGCAAAATGGCTTCTTACTGGAAAAGGTAAGATGTTAGAAAAATAAAGCGATACTTTAAACAGTGTCGCTTTTTCTTTTCCCCTTAACAATCCCTATATATACTCTATTATTAATATATAATCTTCTTATTATTATATTATATATATACCCCCGTTTAAGTTTTGCTTAGGCAATTTGCTTAAGCAAAAGTGTTTTTTGTGCAAATCATCACAAAAGCCATTTGTGTTATAACAAACTGACAATCAGCTATATATTAGTGGTTTGATATGCAAACATACGGACACAACAAATTTTGCTTAAGCAATTTGCTTAGGCAAATCTTCAAGCAAAAATAGCATTTTGCTTACCTTTTTGCTTAGGCAAATTGCTTAACCAAATTGCTTAGGCATTTTGCTTAAGCAAAACGCAAAGCATTATACACCAACAAATTACACTTTATTGGTGTGCTGTTGTATCATCTTCATTTTGCCTAAGCAAATTGCTTAAGCAAAATAGTTTTCTTTGTACTTTTTCATTTATAGGCTCCTTAGTTTCGCTGATTATTTATATTCACCAGGTTAATTACTTTCCTGTTCGCTTGATCTATAGGATCCCATGATTTTTTTATGTAGATGTCCGTTACCCTCATACTATCATCAACATGATTAAGAGAAGTATGTACGGTGTATTTATCTACTCCTGCATCATTTAAAGCTATAGTAGCCCACGAGTGCCGAGCTGCGTAAAACTCCAAATCATCTACACCAACTAACTTTCCTACTTTCTTTAACCCCTTGTTTAGAGCCGTACTGAAAGTATTTACATCTGCATACATCGTATAAAACCTGAATACCCTTTTTCCTGTAGGATCCCGATATTTATCTACAAGAGCTTGGTATTCCGGTTCTACTTTGATTGAGATTTCAGCTTTATCAATGCGCCTTTCTTTGGTTTTTATTCTTTGGTATGTAATACGTCCGTTCCTATAATCTGTACAATTATATAAGTCTATAGCATTCATGCCAATTAAACCAAAGCTCAGCAAGAACACATCTTTTGCAAAATTGAATCTATTAGTACCGGGCTGGAGTATCTTAGTATATTCCAAATTTGCAATAGCTTGTATTTGCTCAACCGTCAAAGCTCGCTTTCTCGTTGCCGGAAGTTTCGGGAAATCAATGTGAGAAAAAGGGGAATAAGGTATTCGGATAACTCCAGCATCCTCATCGTTGAACTCTTTTTTCGCTCTGTTGTATATAGCCCTCATCCTATTTAAATAGTTGTGAGTTACATACCCCCTTGTTACATTTGGCTGTTTGTTTATCCAATCAGCCCAATTTTGCAAAAACTTAGCTGTTATTTCGGATAACATAACCTTTTCCCGACCAACAAACTTAACCAATGATCTAACAGCACATATATAGGTATCTGCATTACCTCCATGTCCTGTTTCTTTCATTCGTTTTATTTCCTTCCAGGTGTAGGCTGCAATATCAAGATCAAATTTTTCATTCTCATTATCGGTAGTAATGATTCTGATAATTTGCTCCATAGTCATACTGGTTTGCCTTTCACCCCAACGATCCAAACGTTTACGATACGTCCTTATCATTTCATCAGTAAGATCTATGTAATGCTGATTTTTGATTTTAAAGGTTTTCTGGGTAATATCTTCCTTATATATAAAATAAGGTGTAGCCAGGTATCGCTTTTCTCCGTTGTGTGTTACACGTATCTTAATATTATAGGTTCCGTCCTTCTTTTTTTGATGGGCGTAAACCTCCGCTTTAAATGTTGCCATAACTTTTGTAGAATATTTGTAGAACTATTTACTGCAAAAGTACCTCACTTATGCGGATTATGCGGTAACACGATCACTACCAAAATCTGTCATTTTGTACCCCCGATGGGAATCGAACCCATATTTTCGGTTTAGGAAACCGACGTTCTATCCGTTGAACTACAAGGCTTATGCAGATTTGCACAAATTTTCAAAGAACTATTGCCTATCATTCAAAGGATAGATTGGGCTGAAAAATCGGTTACTCTTTAGGAAACTTCTATTCTATCCGTTGAACTACAAGGGCAAGTTGATTGCAAAAATACTTCTTTTTCGGAATATCCCAATAATTTTGTTTAAAAAACTTGAGAGCTTCCTTTACAAATGAAATAACTACCTTTTTTATTTTGATTTTTAAAGGAAGTTCGCCAATTTTGCGATTAATGAATTTGTAAACTTTAAATGACATATTATGGCAGAAGAAATGATAATCAAGGAGCTGGATGATGTAGTTGTTCGCTTCTCTGGTGATTCAGGCGACGGTATGCAGCTGGCGGGAAATATGTTTTCCAATATATCAGCTGCCGAGGGAATGATATCAGTACATTTCCAGATTATCCGGCCGATATCCGGGCTCCGCAAGGTACATTAACAGGTGTTTCTGGATTTCAGGTACATATAGGTTCTGGGAAAGTATATACTCCAGGAGATAAATGCGATGTGTTGGTTGCAATGAATCCTGCAGCATTGAAAACTCAGTATAAATTTTGTAAACCTCAGTCGGTTATTATAATTGATACAGACTCGTTTACAAAGCGTGACCTGGAAAAAGCTCAGTTTGTATTGGAAAATCCTTTTTCAGAGCTTGGTATTAAGAATGAGGTAGTGGAAGCTGCCATTACGACAATGTGTAAAGAAAGCCTGAAGGATAGTGGGTTGGACAATAAGTCTATTATGCGTACCAAAAACATGTTCGCATTAGGTTTAGTGTGCTGGCTTTTCCATCGTGATGTAAAGGTAGGTGAAAAGTTACTTCGTGAGAAATTTGCGAGAAAGCCGGAGATTGCAGAAGCTAATGTGAAGGTTTTATACGATGGTTATCATTTTGGAGAAAACACGCATGCTTCAGTTGCGATGAGCTATCTGGTTCCTAGTAAAGCTCAAAAAGAAAAAGGACGTTACATGGATATTAATGGCAATAAAGCTACGGCTTACGGGCTTATTGCTGCTGCAGAAAAGGCTGGATTGCAGCTTTACCTGGGATCATATCCTATTACTCCTGCGACAGATATCTTACATGAATTGGCAAAACATAAATCATTGGGAGTAAAAACGGTTCAGTGTGAAGATGAAATAGCAGGATGTGCTTCGGCTGTTGGTGCTGCTTTTGCCGGAGCTTTGGCTGTAACAACCACCTCCGGACCTGGAGTTTGTCTGAAGAGTGAAGCTATGAATCTGGCTGTAATTACTGAATTACCTTTAGTAATCGTTGATGTACAGCGTGGAGGACCTTCTACCGGACTACCTACTAAATCAGAACAGACGGATTTATTACAGGCTTTGTATGGAAGAAATGGTGAAAGCCCGATGCCTGTTATTGCTGCATCCTCACCTACAGATTGTTTTGATGCACCTATATGGCATGTAAAATAGCATTGGAACATATGACTCCTGTTGTTTTGTTTGACTGATGCATATATTGCAAACGGTTCGGCAGCATGGCGTTTGCCTGACTTAGCTGAATATCCTGATATTCGTCCTCCTTATGTAACACCTGACATGGCTGGGGCCTGGACACCTTTCCAGCGTAATCCACAGACAGGCGTACGTTATTGGGCTACTCCAGGTATGGAAGGATTTATGCACCGTATCGGAGGATTGGAAAAAAGTAATGAAACGGGAGCTATCTCAACAGATCCGGAAAATCATAACCTGATGACGCGTCTGCGTGCTGAGAAAGTGGCTAAGATTGCTGATTCTATACCTGATTTGAAGGTAGAAGGAAATCAGGATGTAGATTTACTGATTGTAGGTTTTGGTGGAACATACGGTCATTTGCATTCGGCTATGGATGAGCTGAACAGACGTGGAAAGAAAGCTGCTTTAGCTCATTTTAAGTTCATCAATCCGTTGCCTAAGAATACAGAAGAAGTTCTTCGTCGATATAAAAAGATCGTTGTTGCAGAGCAGAATATGGGACAGCTGGCAGGTTATCTGAGAATGAAGATAGAAGGTATTCATTTGCATCAGTTTAATCAGGTAAAGGGACAACCTTTTGTTGTACAAGAACTGGTTGAAGCATTTACTAAATTAATGGAGGAATAGACAATGAGCGAAACAAAATATACAGCAGCAGATTATAAGGCAGGACAACCGCGCTGGTGTCCCGGATGCGGTGATCACGCATTTTTGAATTCCTTTCATAAGGCACTTGCAGAATTAGGAGTTTCTCCCCATGAAATTGCAGTTATTTCTGGTATTGGATGTTCGTCTCGTCTGCCTTATTATATGAATACATATGGTATGCATACGATTCATGGACGTGCGGCAACTATTGCCACAGGTGCTAAAGTCGCTAATCCAAATCTTACTATCTGGCAGATTTCAGGAGATGGTGACGGACTGGCTATTGGAGGTAATCATTTTATTCATGCTATCCGTCGTAATGTAGATATTAATATTATATTACTGAATAATCGTATTTATGGACTTACCAAGGGCAGTATTCTCCTACATCAGCTCGAGGTTTTGTCAGTAAGTCGTCACCATACGGTACAGTAGAAGATCCGTTCCGTCCAGCAGAATTATGCTTTGGCGCGCGTGGACGCTTTTTGCCCGTTGTGTCGCTGTAGATGGAGGTCCGTCAGTAGAAGTATTGAAAGTAGCAGCTCGTCATAAGGGAACATCGGTAGTGGAGGTTCTTCAAAACTGTGTGATATTTAATGATGGTACTCATGATGCTGTCGCTAAAAAAGAAGATCGTGAACGCAATGCCATTTATCTGGAACACGGTAAACCTATGCTTTTCGGTCCGAATAAAGAGTTTGGATTAATGCAGGAAGGTTTCGGATTGAAAGTCGTTAAACTGGGTGAAAATGGAATTACGGAAAAAGATATTCTAGTACATGATGCTCATTGTGAAGATCATACACTTCAGTTGAAACTGGCTTTGATGGAAGGGCCTGATTTCCCGATTGCATTGGGAGTTATTCGTGATGTAGAAGCGCCTACATATGATGAATCTGTCGAAGCACAAATAGAAGAAGTTTCTGCGAAAAAGAAATATCATAATTTTGCTGAATTGCTTGCAACCAATGATACTTGGGAAATAAAATAAAGCGGAAGAAAAAATAAGGAGTCAATATTATGGGGCTCCTTATTTTTTTTGTTTTTATTTATCCAAATTTTTGTATTATATCTTATAAAGTAGAATTATGATAAGAAGCATCAGTAATATGAAAATCTATCTGGCAAGTTTCTTGATAGCATGCTTTCAGGTTATGCTGGCTTCTAGTTCTTATTCTTCTTTTACAATAAACCATTTACAAGGACTCTCAAATAGCGCAGTTTTAAGCATCTTACAGGATAATCAGGGATTGATGTGGTTCGGTACCTACGATGGATTAAACTGTTATGATGGTAGAACGATAGATGTATTTCGTACTGATTTTTCCAAGGGCCTAACATTAGATAATAACATTATTTCTCGTATTCAGATTGCTTCAGATGACAAATTATGGGTGCAAAGCTATTCTGGAGTAAACTTATTTTCTACAGATTCTTTATCTGTTATCGATAATTATGTATTTCCAGATGAAGAAGTTATTGTATTTTCTAATCGGAAAGGTGACAGCTGGATTGTTGGAAAGCGGAATTTGTATTATTATAATACATATCATCGTTGCTTTGTGAAGGCCGGTGCAATGAATTTAAATTTGGAGAACCTTCAACAAAGTGCTTATGTAGATGGACAAGGTGGACTTCATATAGTACCAGTTAATGATACTAAGATGATTCATTTTTCATTGAGTTCTTTTTCTGCTGATTCTTTGCAGACAAGTTTGGATGTTACATCTTCACCTTTACATTCCAAGGTTATAAAAAAGACTTTTATTCAAAGCGGGGTTATTTGTTTCATTGACGAAGCAGATGATTTGTATTTGTATGATGTTTCCAAGAAGTCTAAAGTATATATTCGTAATGTAGGGGAACTATATAGAAAGTATGGTAACTTCATGAACGTATTTCCTTTTTATGATGATATTCTGATAACTCTTCATACGGGTGGTATCCTTCGTCTGATGGCTTCTCAGCAATATACAGAAGATTTGATACGTGTAGATTTGCGTATATTTTCAGCTTATACAGATAATCAGCAAGGGATTTTATGGATGGGGACAGATGGAGCCGGTGTAGTGAAGTTTACTAAAAGAGATGCTCTGGTTACGAATTTAATGCTAAATCGCATGTCTTCATCTGTAAGTGGGCAGGTTAGAGGTATTATGACCGATCGTTACGGTACATTGTGGGTTGGAACTAAGGGAGACGGTCTGATACGTATACCTGATTATCAAAAAGAGATTGATCTTAAAACTCTTTCAGTTTATTCACCTAAAGGAAAATGGGCTTTGACTGATTATGTGCGCGGACCTAATTTCTATCCGGTATTTATGCTGAAGAAAAAGACTCAAGGAGATGATTTTTTGGTGGGAATGTCCGATTCGTTATTGTATTATTATTCTTATCAGTCTGATAAACTGATACGTGTGGGAGGCTCTATACGTTATCCGGCAGAAATACATGGCTTATATGAGGAAAATGATTCTGTTCTTTGGGTAGTAACGTTTGGCTCAGGTCTTATTAAGGTTGTGCTAGATAAATCACATGAAATTCCGGAGATCAAAAGATTCAGACGTTTCCGTTGTTTTGCAGAACAGAAAGAACTTGTAGAATATTCTTCTTTATGGGTACAAGGTGATTCTATTTTATGGCTGGGAAGTCGTGGACAAGGGTTAGTTCGGTTTGATATTCGAAAATATGAGTATCAGG